>Ga0307468_100000041_pt1 | contig 63299 bp, 50 predicted proteins | sample atmdna_FD_203085 | JGI IMG/M metagenome (GOLD analysis project Ga0307468, IMG submission 203085) | Hardwood forest soil microbial communities from Morgan-Monroe State Forest, Indiana, United States - atmos_gases AM2C_05 | ecosystem: Environmental > Terrestrial > Soil > Temperate forest > Bulk...
AAGGCGCAGAGATCAATATGGCAACCAGTTCCGCTATCGGGCCAAAGTATTTGATGTGCATGGCGCGCAGGTTGGCCGTTGGGCCTGGGATGTCTTCCTCGTTACCCGCTAAGATTATTCCTACATGGACAAGTGCTTCTTTGATGCGCCAGGCTGAGGTCTGCGCAGCGAGAAAGGGCGGCGGCGCGGTTCGCCTTGATGATCCAGTTATGCAATTCGGCGGCGGAACCAGCGCGTCGCGAGCGTAGCCGCGCACCAGAGCAAGCCTGAGGTCGCCATTAAGGCCCAGCCGAACTCTTCAATGAACGAATAGAAGCGGCCCGCGATGCCTGCCGCCGACCACGCCAGAAAGAAGACCAGCGCCGCCAGCCGCCGCGCCCAGCGCAGTTGATTCGAAACGCGTATGCGGCGCAACTCGGCTTCGAGAAAATCATCATCGCCCATCAGCCGCTCGTAATACTCGGCTTCGCGTCTGGCCAGGCGGGCAATCGCCGCATCGTCGTTCGCTGCTGCCGCATGATAGTAATGCGCGACGTGCGCCAGCTTGCCATCGCGCAGGGCAATCTCTGCCAGGCCGATGTTGGCGCGAAAGCGCGCCGGGTCTAAATCGAGGGCGCGGCGAAAGCATTCCGTAGCGCGCTTGTAATCCAAGCGCTCGAAGAAGGCTTCGCCAATGCGCTCCAGCAGGTCGGCTTCTGTGCCCGCCAGCCGTGCCGCCAACCGCAAGCAGGCATCCGAGCGCTGCATCAGCTTGGCGTCTTCCGTATGCGCTGACGTGCGGAAGAACCGCGACATCTCGTAAAGCAAGGCCGGGTTGCGCGGCTCCTTTTCGTAAGCGACGCGGAAATAACTCGACGCCTGCGACAAGCGGCCCGCGAGCTTCAAGGCGTTGGCGATGCGGCGCAGACGCGACACCGGCATGGCTTTGATTTCATCTTTCAAGACCGGCGAGCCTTTGACTGCCGCGTTGCTTTCCAGGTATTCGAACAACTCGAACGAACGCGGGTCGAGCTTGCGCGGCCCGGCGGCGCGAAACAATTGCTTGACGAACGGCACATAAGTGGCGCGATGCGAGCGCACGAGAATTTCGACGCCGGGGCCGCTGATTCGTGTGCGATAGGTCATGCGCGAATCGCCCGCCGCGACGTTGAAGGTCGTCGATTCGGTCGCAACCGTTTCGATTTCCGCCACGGTTAACTCGCGGCGAACCCGAAAAAGCTTGGCGAGCAGAAAGGCGAGCGGGCCGCGATGGATCAGGCGGTGGCCATCGAATTCGATGCGATCAAGGGTCGCCGCAATGATCACCGGTGCCAGCATCGCCAGACAAATCAGCGCCGCGCGCTCGTAATCAGCTTTGACGAATGCCGAGCCAGCCGTCACCAACACGGCGGCAGCCAGCGTGTAAGGAATATAACCGGGACGGATGCGTATCGCTTTCATCAATCAGAATTCATTGTATTGACGCGGACGCGGGCAATCAACTGTCTTGTGAAATAGAGGCTGGGACACCGACAGGACAGGTCAAGCCTCAGAACCAGCGCGTCTCGGTCGCAACCACGTTCAGGTCGCGATCCAACTCGGCGCGCAGCCGCAGGTCGAAGCGCAAATCGCGCAGTGTGATGATGTAGCCGTTATTACTTTCATCGACGTTGGCTGAATAAAACCGCGCAAAATCTAAAAACACCCGACCGTCGCGGGATTGCCGCAAGGCGTCGACGAATCTGACATCGAGCGCCGACTGCTTGAGCCACTGGCCCTCGCGGGTTGTCAGGTGAAGCGTGCGGATGAACGCGGCGTCATCACTAGCGGCGGCAGCTTGCCAGAGCAAAGGGTTCGCCGGGGTCGGCCAGGCGGCCAGTTGACGCAGGCTTTCCGCAGGCGGCGGGTTCGCGGCCTGTCTGAGCGCCGTTTGATGGGTCATCCACATGCCGCCGTAATACATACAGAGAATCAATAACGAATAGCGCGCCAGGCGTTCGCCCTGGCGACCCCATCCGAGGAGCGCGCCAACGACGATAACGCCCATGCCGATGAACCAGACGACGCGCGCGGTCATCGGCAGCGGCGTCAAGTTGTTGGCCGGCGTTTGCAGCGCCAGGGTCATCACGAGCGCCAGCACGACGCCGACCGTCAACCAGAAAAGCGCCCGGCCCGAATTGGTCGTCGTCAACCAGACGACTGCCGAACCGAGAATCAGCCAGACCCACGGATCAACGACAAAGATGATGTCGCCATAGAACCAGCGCGGGCTGAACGGCAGCAGCGGACGCACGCCATAATTGTTCGTGAAATCCATGAAGGTATGGCCGAGGCCGCCGAGATAGGCAATCCAGAAGAGTCTGAGCGGGCGCATGGGGCGGCGGCGATGATCGCGCCGCAAACGGAATCGCCGATCAATCAAGGTGAGCGCAAATGTAATGATCACCGCTAACAGCGCGAGCCCAACAAACGAATGCGTGAAGCCGCGATGGTATTCGAGGTAAGCCGAGGTGTCGCCGCCGACGCGCATCAGCACGTCCACATCGGGCAGGTTCGAGCCCACAACGAGCGCCGTCGTCGCCAAAGGCGTCGTGCGCTCCAGTCCGGCTTTTGCCAGCGACAGACCGAGCAGCGTGTGGGCGAAGTTTTCCATGAGCAGTGGTCAGTGGCCAGTGGTCAGTGGTCAGAGTTAAGCTCCGTACATCCAACTGGTCACTGACCACTGGCCACTGACCACTGCTTTAAGGCTGGAAGGTTGAAATTGCCGGCGGCAGATCTTTGATGCGCTCCGGCGCGATGGCCGACAGTCGCTTCTCGGCGTCGGTGCCAGCGCCCGTCATGCGGTCGGCTTTCGCAGCTTCAAAGAAGTAATCTGCGGCTTTCTGTTTGTCGCCCTTCTTTTCGTACAAGCGACCGAGCGCGATCTGCACCGAGGGTTTTAAAACCGGCGAAGCATTTTGTAGTTTCTCGTACAGTTCGATAGCTTCATCGGGATTGCCCTGGACGACGGCGTTTTCGGCAAGCGCCAGACGCGCGAGATCGGAGGCGCGTTCGTCATTTTTGTCGGCGACCTGCTTCAGCATGCTGAGCCCTTTGTCGCGGCTGTCATCAAGATGCAGATAGGCGACGCCCGCATAGTAGCGGCCAATCGCGCCATAATAGCCGGAATAATCATTCGCCAGTTGCTCGAAGGCGGCAGCGGTCTCCTGCCATTTCGTCGTTTCGTCGCCGTAGGTTTTCGCAGTCGGCGCAGTCTGGGAGGCCGTCGAGGCGTCCTGCACCTGAGCGTTATATTTTTCGAAAGCCGCTGCGAAGGCGCTCTCGGCGCGCGCCTGGCGGAACTGGAAGAAGTAGCTGCCGATGAAATAGAGCACGACGATGCCGATGATTGCGCCGACGGCGATGACGACCGGGCGGCCTTTGTCCTGCAACCAATCCTGGGTTCTCTCGTAAAAGCGGATCATCGGGTCATGACCATACTTCAAGTCCTTAACCGCGATGCGGCTTTTTTTCCTGCTTGTCTTTGCCAAAACGTTAAGCCTCCTGAGAGTGACACAGGCATGGCGCGCTGTGTCGCCGGGTAGAGTAAGAAACAACATAACGGCCCAAATTGCGGCTTGTCAAGGAAGGCGAGCGGGAAGAAAAACGCAGGTGGGAAAGTGCGGCGGGAATCGCTGACGGGTTGCAGCCGTAGCATCAGGCGGGACGTGCGGCGGCAACCCGTCGGCTTCAGAAAATCATGCGGAATTAACTGCGGCGCAGGTTCAGGCTGCCTGAGACGCTCGACATCTGCAAACGGCGCGAACCGTTGCCCAGCTTGCCGCGCGCGCTGGTACGCGGGCCGTAACGTTCTTTGGTCACTTCAATCGGAAAGTCGGTTTTGATGCCGCCGCTGAGGCTCGACATATCGACGTCGGCATCAATCTCAGAGGGCATCTGAACATTGACATTGCCGCTTACGGATGAAAACTTCATGTCGTCGGTGGTGCTGTCGAGGCGGCGAATTTCGACTTCAACATCACCGCTCACGGATTTGGCGGTGACCGAGCCGTTGACATCGTGGACTTTGACCTGGCCGCTCACCGAACCGGCATGAATGCGCCCGCTCACATTGCTGACTTCGACATCGCCGCTCACCGATGAAATGTGATCAAAATCATACTTAACCGAGCGCGGCACCTGCACTTCAAAGCGGATGCTCGCCTGGCAGTTGCAGTTCCTGGGATAGTGCACGCCGACTTCGATGCGCCCTTCACTGCTGCGGTCTTCGACATCGAGGCGGTCGCTGTCAGCGCCTTCCTTGATACCTTTGACGATCACGGCGTCGCCGTCATAGCCGGTCACCGTCACGTCGCCCGAAACGTTGCCGATATGGATCTGGCCGCCCGCGCCGAGTTTGTAGGATTTCTGAAAATCTTGCGCCGCTGCGGTCGCGGCAAAAATCAGGCTGAGCAGGCTTGATGCGATTGCCAGCCGGAAGAATTGTTTAGTCATCTTGTCATCCTCCTCGTCAAAGAATCTGTTTTACTGAGTACGCCGAGTGAGTGGCGGCGCGCGCGAAAAGGTTTCAGAGGGCGGCGATTTTTTCAGCGTGTGCCGACGATCACATCAATCCGGCAAGGCTGCCTTGCCGCTGCGGTTGACGCGCACCGACCCGCATCACACAATGGAATCAGCATGGGAGGTCTGACATGAAGCGAACCTTGATACTAGCCATGACCATGACGATTGTCTTGCTGCCGCTTGCCGGTTGCGCTGGCAGCGCGCCGACGCGGGCCGAATCGTCGCCGTTCACGATTATTTCAGAACTGAGCGACCCGGTGAGCCACAGCGCGACGATCATTATCACGGTGCCGAAGGCGGCGACGCCGACCGACATCAAAGCCGCCGCCGAATCGGTGATCGCCGCGCGCCGGGATCGCTTCGCGCACATCACCGTCAAATCGTTTACCGAACCCGCCGACTTGAACGGCGTGCCGCTGGCGGTGTCAAAGTTTGACGGCGCAGGCGTCGACCACATCTTCAATTCACCGCTGCCGGCGTCGCAGCGTATACCAACACATTAAGGAAATGATGAATGATGAATGATGAATTGCCGAACACCGTTGTCCGTCTGCATCATCCGGACGCCGCCGTTCACGCTCCGCATTCATCATCCATCATTCATCATTTCGGGAGAGACTATGCCACTCATAGCAGACAAAGATCAGCAGACGATTCGCCAGCATTTTGCGGCGAATCTGGCGGGCGATGTCGAGATCGTTCTGTTTACCGAGCGCCAGTCGCCGCTCATCATTCCCGGCCACCAGGCGTGCGAAACCTGCAAGGAGACAGAGGAGTTGCTTGCGGAAGTCGCGGCGCTGTCGGATAAGCTGGGGCTCACTGTGCGTGAGTTGAAGGAGGCCGGCGAGGAAGCGGCGAGCTACGGCATTGATCGCGTGCCGGCATTCGTCTTGAAGGGCGCAGCGCGCGGTCGCGTGCGGTTTTTCGGCATCCCGTCGGGCTACGAGTTTTCGGCGTTGATTGCCGACCTCGTCGATACGTCAAAGGGCGTGACCGATCTTTCCGAACCGACGCGCACCTTTCTCGCGTCGCTTGCCGAAGAGGTCAACATCAAAGTCTTCACCACGCCAACCTGACCGCACTGCCCGGCAGCGGCTAGGATAGCCCATCAAATGGCGGTTGAAAGCCCGTACGTTTCAGCGGATGTGATCGAAGCGATGGAATTTCCCGATCTTGCCCGGCGCTACCAGGTAAGGGGCGTGCCGAAGATCGTCATCAACGACCGCGTCGAGTTTGTCGGCGCGCAGCCGGAAAGCGAGTTCTTGAAATACCTCAAAGAGTCTGTCGCGCCGAACGGCAACGCCGCTTAAGGCGCGCTCGGTCATTCGCCTGTCGAGGCGTGCGGATCAACGTAGCTCAGGCACAGGCGTTCGCAGTTGTCTGTGCCGAGATAGCGATTGCGGACGACGGCGATGCGCGGTTCATGATTGCCGGGGCCGAAGACGCGGACGACGAAAAATTCCGGCGGCGTCTCCTGCAAGCGCAGGCGCATGCCGCCCCGGCTGTAATTCTCCGTCAGCACCGTGTCGTCGCCGACCGTGCGCATCTCTTCATTGAGATATTCGATGCGGACAATTTCCGGCTTCTCGGTGCGCTTCTCGCGGCGGCGCTCAGCGCCTTTCCAGTTCTTCAAATTAAACACCGCCCATGGCTTATCGAGGAAACCCGCCGGCGGCTCCTGGCTGAGGAACTCAAGCCCCAGCACCTGCTCGCCTCCCTTCATCGGCTCGACGCGACGGACGATGGCGTAGACTTTGTAAGTCGAATCATAGTAACCGTGATTGCGCAGCTTCACCGGCAGCGGCAGCATCAACTGCACGACATGGCCGTGTTGCAGGCGGTGGTGCAATCGCAAGCGCACGCCGGTGCGGCTGATGTTGATGGTTTGCGTCATCTCCTCCCATTTGCCGGTTGCCTTATCGTAGCCGGTGACGCGCGTCGGCATGGCCAGCTTGAAGCGCTCGGTGCGGCGGCGGTTACTGCTCTTGGTCGCGTAGGTATATTCGCTATAAGCGCGCTGGGCTTCTTTGCCCGGCGCACCGGGGCCGGTGATGACCTTTGCCAGATGTTTGACGACCGCTTGCGGGTTGGATTCATTAGCCTCGACGAAGTTGAAGGTCTCTGATGCGCCCGCTGGTGCGGCGACAGGGGTCAATTCCTTGGTGCTGGTGAAGACCGATAGCGCCTTGGTAAGATCGCCCGAATCGGTGATCGCTTCGGCAATCGGTGCCGTCGACTGCTTCAGGGCCTGCTGATGAGTTTGCGCGATCAACTCCTGCATCGCCAGCCCATCGACAGGCTTCGACAGCAAGTAGCCTTGCACATACTGGCAGCCCAGACCTGTGAGCTGAATGATCTGCTCGCGCGACTCGACGCCTTCGGCAATCACATCCATGCCGAGATTAACCGCCAGGCTGACGATAGTGCGGACGATCTCGGCATTCTTCGGCATGTGCATGCGCGAGACAAACGAGCGATCAATCTTCAAGGTATCGATAGGGAAGCGGTGCAGGTAACTCAAAGACGAATAGCCGGTGCCGAAATCGTCAAGCGAGATGCGTATGCCGAGCGACTTCAATTGCCGCAGAATCTCGGTCGCCGCGTCGATGCTTTCGATGATGGCGCTTTCGGTGATTTCAATCTTCAGCGAGGCGGCATCCAGACCGGTCTCGGCCAGGATGCCTTCGATCACCTTGATGAGATCGGGCTGCATGAACTGCTTGCCCGACAGGTTGACGCTGACGGTCAGCGGCGGCTGAATGGGAAACTGTTGATGCCACGCGTGAAGCTGGTGGCAAGCCTGGCGCATGATCCATTCGCCGATGGGCAGAATCAAGCCGGTCTCTTCGGCTACAGGGACGAACTGTATCGGCGAGATGAAACCCTGCTGCGGATGCTGCCAGCGAATCAGCGCCTCAAAGCCGGCGATGCGCCAGTCTTCGAGCGAGACGATGGGTTGATAGTAGACGCGGAACTCGTCACGCTGAATGGCGCGGCGCAGATCAGTTTCCAATTCGAGCAGCGCCACCGCCTTGGCGTGCATGCCTTTGTCGAACAATTCGCTGCGCCCACGCCCCTGATCTTTGGCGCGATACATGGCGGTGTCGGCGTTGCGCAGAAAGTCTTCGGGCTGGTCGTAAGGCGTCAGGCTGTGGGCAATGCCGACGCTGACGGAGGCGAAGACTTCGTGGCCGCTCAAGTTGAACGGCTGGCTCATCTCCTTGTGGACGCGCTCGGCGGCCTGCGTCGCATCTTCGATCTGCTTGAGATGATCGAGGATGATGGCGAATTCATCGCCGCCCATGCGCGCCACCATGTCGCCGGGGCGCAGGCAGATTTCCAGGCGGCGGGCGATGGCAATCAACAACTGATCGCCGAGTTGATGGCCGAGACTGTCGTTGACGACCTTGAACCGGTCGAGATCTAAAAACAGCACGGCGAACAGATAATCGTCGCAGCTTCTGGCGCGCTCCAGCGAGCGCGTCAACCTGTCCATGAATAACGCGCGATTCGGCAAGCCGGTCAGCACGTCGTGAAAGGCATTGTGCAGCAAGCGCTGCTCGGCTTCTTTCTGCTCGGTGATGTCTGTAAGCGAGCCGGCCATGCGATAAACGGCGCGGCGCGCATCCCAGATGGCCAGGCCGCGCACCAGCACCCATCGGTAAGTTTCATCACAATTGCGCAGGCGGTGTTCGCTTTGAAAGCGCGGCGTCACGTGCAGCAGATGCGACGTGATGGCGGTCTGCACTACCTCGACCTCGTCCGGGTGAATGCGCTTGAACCATTCATCAGGGCGGTTGCTGATTTCGTCCTCGCGGTAACCGAGCATGGCTTTCCAGCGAGGACAGAAATGCATCTCGTTGGTGGCGAGATTCCAGTCCCACAACCCATCGTTGGCGCTGCTGGTGACCAGTTGATAACGCTCTTCGCTGGCAGCAAGCTCGTCTAAGACTTTCTGGCGTTCTTTGTTGAGTTGCGCGACCTCCGAATCTTTGAGGCGGAGTTGGCATTTGGCGATGATGGCCGATGCCAGCGTGCGTAAGGCGGTGGCCTGCGAGGCGCTCAGATGGCGCGGTTTGTGGTCGAGCACGGCGAGGGCACCGATGGCCTGGCCGTTGTCGGTCAAGATAGGAAAGCCGGCGTAAAAGCGAATGCCGGGATTGTTCGCCACCTGCGGCGCGTCGGCAAAGCGTGAGTCTGTCGTCGCATCGGGAACGATAAACAGTTGCGGGTGGAGAATCGTCCAGGCGCAGAACGACTGGTCGCGCGGCGTCGTCGGCAATTCCAGGCCGACGGTCGAAACATAATGCACGCGCTCCATCTCGACGAGACTGAGGAAGGCCATCGGCGCAGCGCAGACATCTGCCGCCAGTTGCACGAGGTCTTTGAAATCGTCGGCGATGCGCAGCCGCCTGAGCATGGCGAGTCTCGCCGCCTCACCGGGCGGCAGCGGCGCGACCGTCAGGTCGTGTGGTTGGTTCTTGCGTGCCTGCAAGGTGTGTATCCGAGTTCCCCTCTCCGGCTTGCTCCCCGGCGTCGCTGACCTTTTACTCTATGCACGAGATGCAAGGTTACATTTAATGCGCAGAAGCCAAAGGGGCGATGCAGAGTATCTCATCGTTGTGCAAAAGCAAGGTAGGTGCCACGAGGATGAGCGCGACGATTTTGCGCTGAGCGGCGCTGGCATAACCTGAAGCGGTGAGACAAATCACGTCGCCTGTGGCCAAATGACCGAAGGGCGTGACCTGAAACTGTCAAATTACTGCACAGATTAGGAAGGCCGGCCCACCTGCTGCCGCAGGCGATGTCGAGCGTCGTCTCGCCGCCCGCCAGCTTGAGCATGCGGATCAACTCGCGCTTCCAGCCGCGATCCATGCCATAAGAATAACGCCCGGCTATCGGCGACGGGCAGTCCGGTCATTCTGACTGGTTCGGTCTGTCATCCTGCTGACTACACGCATGGCATTACCAGATTGGGGAATCTCCCCACATCAAAGCGAAGAAGGTCATAAATCTCTTCTCTGCAAAGTGATTAACCGGATTGTGTCATTGCCCGTGCTAGTTTCGAGGCGCTGGCATCGGGCTTGCTCATAGGCTCGTTGAATTTCACTGAGCCCAGGTTGTTCTCAGGAAGTACAGAAAAAATGGACGCCATGATCATGATGAAGATTAAAACTCTAGCCCTTCTCGTTTCATCCGGTGCGCGTAAAGCGCGGCCCTTTCTTGCGCTATGCGTAATGCTGGCGGTGTTGAGTGTAACGCTGCCGCTGCCGCAATCGCAGGCGCAGGTGCCCTTGACCGCTAATAATCCCCTTAGCAAGCTGTCGCTTGCCTTGCAGCAAGCGCTCGTCAACAACGATTTGCAGGTATGGTCAAACCCGTCGCGGCAAACGGTTCGCACCTTGATTCAAACCAACGGCCCGGTGTCGCTGGCGTTGCGTTTAGCCATTCTCCTTGCAGGCGGCACGGTGGTGCGGCAATTCACGTCGATTGACGGCATGCTGGTTGAATTGCCAAAGAACAAACTGCTCGACATCGCGGCGCGCAACGACATCGAACGCATGACGGCGGATCACCTGGCGCAAGAGAGCGCCAGCCATCTGGAAACCGCGACCGGCGCAGACCTCTTGCGTACCTACAGGCCATTGACCAATAACTTCACCGGTCTTGATGGCAGCGGCGTCGGCATCGCCGTTCTCGATTCGGGGATCATGGCCAGTCACAACGATTTTTCCGGTTTGCTGGGACTGACGACGCGTGTGACGGCATCAACCGACATCGTTTCCAGCAACACGAATCTGGCATTGGTTGAAAATCTGCTTGGCATCCTCGGCGGCCTGCTGCCGATTCTCAACCCCAACAAAGATGGCTACGGTCACGGCTCGCACGTCGCCGGCGCTGCCGCCGGCTGTAACCCCGGCACCAATAGTAATCGCGGCTACGAAGGCATCGCGCCCAATGCGAACCTGATCGATGTTCGCGTGCTTGACGGGCGCGGGATGGGTCAGACGAGCGATGTCATCGCCGGCATCGATTGGGTGATCGCCAACCGAACGTCAAAAAACATCAAGGTGATGAACCTCAGCCTCGGCGCTGCCTCAACCGAATCTTACGTGACTGACCCGCTCTGCCGCGCCGTGCGGCAGGCGGTCGCCGCAGGCATCACCGTCGTCGCGGCGGCAGGCAATTATGGGCAGACCATCGATGGCCTTGAGCAGTACGGCAGCATCACCGCGCCCGGCAACGATCCGACCGTCATCACCGTAGGCGCGGTCAACACACATCAAACCGATGCGCGCGGCGATGAATCGATCACCTATTTCAGTTCGCGCGGGCCGTCGCGCAGCTATGCGCTCGATGACGCGAACGTCAAGCATTACGACAACCTGCTCAAGCCCGATCTGGTCGCGCCGGGAAATCGCATCATCTCGGTGGAATCGAGAAACTCCTGGCTGGTGAACAACTATCCACAACTGCATACCAGCGGCAATGGCCCGTCAGCCTTCATGCAGTTGAGCGGCACATCTATAGCCGCGCCGGTTGTCGCCGGCGCAGCGGCGTTGCTATTGCAAAAGAATCCCGGCCTCACGCCACCGCTCGTCAAAGCCATACTGCAATACACCGCACAGCAAGTGCCCAACGCCAACATCGTTCAGCAGGGCGCGGGGCTGTTGAACATCGAAGGCGCGGCGCGGCTCGCAGGCGTGCTGCGCACAGACATTGCGCAGGCAATCGCGCAGGGAACTATACGGGTCGGCGATTCGCTATTGGCTCGCCGCGCCGTGATGCCTGTGCCGATTTCCATCATTGCAGGTCAGAGCGTTTCCTGGGGACGTTATATTTTCGCGGGCGGTTCGCACCTGCTCGCGGGTGATGAACTGTTCAACCGCTATCAAGCGATCTATAACCCGTCGCTGGTCTGGGTGCAGACGAGCGTCACCCTCAATGAATCGCCGATAAGCAACGGTCAATTGATCAGCTCTAGCGTGATTGATGCAGATATAATCACCACCTCAACTGACATCTTCACCACTGGCGGCGCGATTGCTAACAGCATCTCGGCAGGTCAAGGAATCACCTTAGCCGATGGCGTGACCCTGGCCGAAGGTCACTTACTGGCAAACGGCGTGACCTTAGCTGAAGGCGTGACCTTGGCCGAAGGTCACTTGCTGGCAAACGGTGTGACCTTAGCTGAAGGCGTGACCCTGGCCGAAGGTCACTTGCTGGCAAACGGCGTGACCTTGGCCGAAGCCACCAATCTCGGTGAGCCATAACCAGAAAAAGGTAGTCGCGTGCAGTGCGAATGAAATCCGTTTGCATAGGTCTGCAAGCGCTAAATCGAAACTTACGAGATTAGAAGAGGGGATTGGCCACCGCAGGCACAAAGACACTGAGGAAAATATTGAGAAACCCAGAAGAGGTTTAAGATTTTCTTTGTGCTTTGGTGTCTGCGGTGGCCATTTCTTTTGGCCCCTTCTTATGCGGTCTGATTTAGGAATAGCTTTCGTATGCAATTCATTGATATGTCAGATTACAATCGCGGCGCGCGCGTCTATTGGTGGCTGACGACGCTTGCGGGCGGGCTCGCCGTTAGCGGCGCGATTGCCGGTGTCGCGCGCCTGCCTCAAGTCAGCCTGCTGGAAGTGATCGCGCTGATGGCGGTCGTCTATCTGACAGGGTTGCGTCCGATTCGCCTTCCCGGCACCCAGGCGATCATCACGCCCGGCGACATGTTCATCTTTCTCAGCGCACTGGTGCTGGGCGCGCCCGCCGCTACCCTGGTCGCAGTCACCGACGCTTTCAGCGCCTCGTGGCGGATTTCGCAGCGCTGGACGAGTCGCCTGGGCGGCCCGGCGCTGATGGCGATTGCTACCTTACTCTCCGCCAGTTTCTTTGAACGTGAGATGTATTGGCTTCATGAATATGGGTGGTTCAGCAGCACGACGCTACTGGCGGCGCTGTTGCTATTCGCCCTGGCTCACTTCCTTCTCAACACCTTTCTGATGGCCTTCCACCAGGCGCTCAAGCGGCGCGTGTCGCCTGTGGCGCTGTGGTGGGCGAATTATTCGTGGGTCAGCGTGACCTGCGCTGCAAGCGCTTCGGCGGCAGGAATCATCTACCTGGCCGTCAAGAATTATGGCGTCGGATCGCTGCTGGCTGCCGGGCCGTTCGTGGCAGTAATCTTTGCTACATGTCACTTTTACTTCAAGCAGGCGGACGAACGCGCCAAAACCAGCGAGCGCATCAGCCGCCTGCACCTGGCGACGGTCGAGGCGCTGGCCACCGCCATTGACGCGAAGGATCAAATCACCCACGATCACGTCTATCGCGTACAGGTCTACGCGGCGGGACTGGCGCGACACTTCGGATTGACCGCACTGGAGATTGAAGCGCTCAAAGCCGGCGCGCTGCTGCACGACGTTGGCAAGATCGCCGTGCCCGATTACATCCTCAGCAAACCGGGCAAGCTCACGGCTGACGAATTTGAGAAGATGAAGATTCACACGGTTGTCGGCGCGCAGATTCTTGAGCGCGTCAACTTCCCTTATCCGGTGGTTCCCATCGTCCGCCATCACCACGAACGCTGGGATGGTCGCGGCTATCCTGACGGACTCAAGGGCGAGCAGATTCCGATGACGGCGCGCATCCTCACAGTCGTTGATTGCTTCGATGCGGTGCGCGAAGACCGGCAATATCGCAAAGGCTTGACGCGCGAAGCGGCGTGCGCCTTCCTGCGCCACAACGCTGGCTCGCAGTTCGCTCCGCAGGTTGTCGAAGCTTTTCTGGCGAACCTGCCGCAGTACGAACAGGAGATCGTCGCCCACAAAGCGAGCCTACAACCGCTGCTGTCGCCGACGACACAGGCGGGATTGTCGGAAAGCGCACTTCAAGCGGTTCCGGCAGCCGGGCTGGAGCAGGCAGTGACCGAGCCGCCCGATTACCTCAAACAGATTTACGCCGCGCATACGGAAGTAGCGGCGCTTTATGAGATGGCGCAGACCTTCAGCGCCAGCCTGGACGTGCGCGACGTGGTGACGCTCACAGTGAATCGCATCGAGCGCATTGTGCCGTTTACCACCTGCGCCGTCTACCTGCGCGAGCCGGATGATTCATGCGTCGCCGCCTACGTCTTCGGCCAGAACGCCGAGCGGATTCGCGGAGGCCGCCTCGCCGCCGGTCGCGGCATTGCCGGCTGGGTAGTCATCAACGGGCGGGCGATGAGCAATACCGATCCAATGCTCGACCTACAGGAATTCCTGAGCGCCAACGAGACCGGCTATCGCACGGCGGCAGTTTACCCGCTCATCAGCGGCGACGCAGCGATTGGCGCGCTCGCCCTCTACAGCAGCGCAATGGATAGCTACAGCGGCGATCACTTGCACTTGCTGAATTCGGTCGCACGGCTGGCAGCGACGGCGCTGCAACATGCGCGGTTGTACGAACAGACAAAAGTGAGCGCCCAGACTGACGCGCTGACCGGTCTGCCGAACGGGCGGGCGCTCTACGCGCAGTTCGCGCAGGAGTTGGCGCAAGCGCCAGCGCAGGGAGCGACGTTGACCGTGCTCTCCTTCAACCTTGCGGGAATGCGCGTGGTGAATGATACGTTCGGTTATCAGGTCGGCGATCAAATGATGGTCGAAGCCGCGAGGCGATTGCAGCAGGTGATTGGCAAGGCGGGGATGTTGAGCCGCATCGCCGGTGACGAATTCATCTGCTTGCTCAACGAGCACAATGCGGCTGAAGCTCATGACATGGGCGAGCGGGCGCGCCTTGAGCTTGAGAGCTTCAGACTCGAAGCGCGGCCCGGCCTGTTGGCGCACGTCGGCGTGAATTTCGGCCTCGCCGAATGCCCTGCGGACGGCCAGACCATCGATGAATTGCTGCTCGCGGCAGCCCTCGCCACACGGCAAAACAAAACCGCGCGCCATCAAGCCCGGCTGGCCGCCGAATCACCAATGATGCCGCCGCTTGCACAAAAGCCCGCCACCGCACCTCTGGCCTTGAGCCTATGAGCCTTTATGCAGAAATGATGAATGATGAATGATGAACGATCATCAGCCTGAGGCTCAGCCGTGTGCATCCGTGCGCTTTTGATTTTTATCGCCTGACGATTCGCTCATCACCGTCGTTACCAGTTCATCATTCATCATTCATCATTTAAGAGAGCCGGTAACCGCCTGAGATGTTGAAGGTTTCGCCGGTGATGTTGCGGCCTTCGTCGGAAGCCAGAAACAGCGCCATGGCTGCGATGTCGTCTTCTTCCACCATGCGCTTGAGCGCCGCCGGCTCGACGTACTGGCGCTCGATTTCTTCGTATGGGGCGTTCATCTGTGCGGCGCGGTTGCGAATCACGCTTTCAATGCGTGGGCCGCGTACGGGGCCGGGCGCGATGGCGTTCGCCGTGATGTTGTAACGCCCCGCTTCTTCGGCCAGCGTTTGTGTGAATCCGACCATCGCCCATTTCGACGCACAGTAAGGGCTGCGTAGCGCATACGCCTGCAATCCGGCTATCGACGTGATGTTGATGATGCGCCCGCTCTGCTGCTGCATCATATGCGGCAGCGCATACTTGGCGCACAGGAACGCGCCTGTCAGGTTGACGGCCATCGTGCGATCCCAGTCTGCGCGCGTGACCTCGGTGACCGGCGCTGTCGGCCCGGCGATGCCGGCGTTGTTGACGAGGATGTCAATGCGCCCACAGTCGGCGAGCGTGCGCGCGATGAGTTGTTCGGCAGCCGCTTCGTCGGCGACATCAGCAATCACAGCGATGGCGCGACCACCGCGCTCTTGAACATCATGCGCGGTTTGCTCCAGCGCGTCTTTGGAGGTGCCGCTGACGACGACGCTCGCACCCGCCGCCGCGAAGCGCAAAGCGATGCAGCGTCCGATGCCGCGCCCGCCGCCAGTGATGACCGCAACCTTGCCATCAAGCCTCATATTAGCCTCCTGTAGTATGGTTTATTGCCCCTTAACGCCCCGCTCGTTGCGATTTGGAACCGGCTAATCATAGCCTATCGTAGCCTGATAGGTAAGCGCGTCGCGCACCGGCTGCGCGCTTTTGATTAAGAGCCGCAGGCGCGGCGCGGCGCAACCGGCGGCATGGTATTTCGCGCCGCGCCTGCGGCTCTTATTACATAGGCGCGTTGGAATAGCCGTGACACCGAGCGTCATTTTTTAGTTGAGCGGCGCGTTTGCCGTTGTCAAACGATTGACAGCGGCAAACGCTTAAAATATTGCTCCTTGAATGAATGAACGCGGCAAAGCGTTAAGATGCTACCCGAAAAGGTAACGCGATTTGTTAGCCCGTGGGCGATTTTATGTTACTCGATCATGGCCCCGCGCCGTCGCTTTCAAGGCTGGCTAAAGCGCTCATTAACCAGCGTTGGCAAAGGCAGGTTGATCTCGTAAATTCGCGCCGATTCTGGGTGGCGGCGGCGGCGGGAAACGGCCTGGTGAAATGAGGCATCAAAGTTGCGAAAGGCCATTGCGTAAGCGCAGCCGATGCTGTTAAGCAGATGCGGTAGCGCTGAAGGCGAAGTGGTACAGGAACCGTGTTGGAAGAAAATCAGCGACAGGCCGACACGGACAGAGTCGAAGGTACAGGGACGCTGAAAGAGGGTGGTGAAATGATTAGCAATGGACAGGCAAGAAAGTTGATCACGCTCAATCCAGAGATCAAGAGCGGACGTGCACTGGAATTCGAAGCGGGCTTGCGTGCGCGCGTCATTGGTCAGGATCGGGCCATTCGTAGCATCACATCGTTGTTTCAAGTCTTCCATGCGGGCATGACGAATCCGACGCGCCCGCTGGGCACGATGCTTTTTCTGGGGCCTACCGGATCGGGCAAGACCCATGTCGTCGAAGCCGCTGCTGAAATTCTCTTCGGCACACGCAACGCCGTGGTCAAGATCGACTGCGCAGAGTTCCAGCACTCGCATGAGATTGCCAAGCTGATCGGTTCACCTCCGGGTTATCTCGGCCACCGCGAAACCGCGCCGCTGTTGACCCAGGACAATATCGACAAGTATCACACAGAGAGCAACCCGTTCTCCCTGGTCTTGTTCGATGAGATCGAAAAGGCGAGCGACTCGCTCTGGCAATTGCTGCTCGGCATCCTCGACAAAGCGACGCTGACTCTGGGCGACAACCGCAAGGTGGATTTCTCACAGACGATGATCTTCATGACATCGAACCTGGGAGCCCGCGAGATGAGCGAGTTGATCACCGGCTCCATCGGCTTTGCGCCGGCGAAGAGCAAAGAGATGGTCGAAAACGACCTCGACCAGAAGATCTACCGCACGGCATCGGAAGCGGCGCGGCGCAAGTTTTCGCCGGAGTTCATGAACCGCATAGATAAGACGGTGGTCTTCCGCAGCTTGAAGCACGAAGAGTTGCGCCGAATTTTAGACCTCGAACTGCACGCCGTGCAGCAGCGCATTAACGAAGGCGCGGGCGAGCGCTTCTACTTCACGGCAACCGAGACGGCCAAAGAGTTCCTGTTGAGCGAAGGGATTGAGTTGCGTTACGGCGCGCGTCACTTGAAGCGCGCGGTCGAGCGCTTTGTGGTCAATCCGCTGGCGAACCTATTGGCTACCGGGCAGGTGCGGCTCGGCGATGTGGTCGTCATTGATTTGAACGAAGAGACCGGAAAACCGACCTTCTACCGCGACGAGTCGGAAACCGCGCGCGCCGCTGCGGCGGTTGATGCGCTGCGCGCCGATATGGAGCAGACGCCCATCGCTGCGTGATGAATTTTACAAAGCGATCTTCAAGCGAGGCCGGCAGAGTGGACTGCCGGCCTTTTGCTATATGATCGCCAATGAATTCGCAGAGCCAAGCGGATTACTCAACCTTTCGATGATTGGTGTTTTAGCCCACTGCGGCCAATCCGAACTTCGGCTGGCGGCGCACAAGGTCGACGAGCCGCGCCGTCTCGCGCGAGTTGCGCCGCACCGTCAGCATGAAATCGGCTTCGCGCCGCGCCAGTTCGAGCAGCTTATAATCGCGCACGATGTTGCCGACGCGAAAGGCCGGCACGCCCGATTGCCGCGTCCCCATGACTTCGCCCGGCCCGCGCAGTTCCAGATCCTTCTCCGCGATTTTGAAGCCGTCGCTGGTCTCTTCCATGATGTGCAGGCGCTCGCGCGCCTCTGCCGTGCGCTTGTCGCCTGCAAGCAAGATGCAGTAAGCCTGCTCGTCGCCGCGCCCGACGCGCCCGCGCAGTTGGTGCAGTTGCGACAGACCGAAGCGCTCGGCATGCTCAATGATCATGACCGAAGCGTTCGGCACATCGACGCCGACTTCGATCACCGTCGTGGCCACGAGAATGTGCAGCGCGCCGCGCCGAAAGTCAGCCATCACCGCGTCCTTCTCTTCCTGCTTCATGCGCCCGTGAATCAGGCCGATGCGAAAATTGGGAAACACCGCCGTCTGCAAGTGCTCGGCCATTTGTGAGGCGTTTAACAGATCGAGCTTCTCGGATTCTTCGACCAGCGGATAGACGATATAGACCTGCTGGCCCTGGCGGATGATCTGGTCGAGAAAATGATAAATCCGTGTGCGCGCATCTTCGCCGCGCACTTTGGTGATGATCGACTTTCTGCCGGGCGGCATCTCGTCAATGATCGACAGATCCAGATCGCCATACACGGTCATGGCCAGCGAGCGCGGGATCGGTGTAGCGGTCATTACTAAAACATCGGGATTATAGCCGCGATTGATCAACTCGGCACGTTGCAAGACGCCGAAGCGATGCTGCTCGTCAATGACGACCATGCCGAGCTTCTGAAAGTTGACGCCTTCCTGAATCAGCGCGTGCGTGCCGATGACCAGATCGGCTTCGCCGGCTTCGATGGCGGCGTGCAGTTCGCGCTTTCTTGCGGTGGTGAGCGAGCCGGTCAGCAGTTCAACGCGATAAGCGGTTTTGGCGAGTATCTGTTTGGCGTTGCGCGCGTGTTGTTCGGCGAGGATTTCCGTCGGCACCATCAGCGCCGCTTGATAGCCGTTTTCTATCGCGACGATAGCTGCCTGGATCGCCACGATGGTCTTGCCTGAACCGACATCGCCCTGCACCAGCCGGTTCATCGGTTTCTGGCTTGCCATGTCATCGACGATTTCGCGCAGCACGCGCTTTTGCGCCCCCGTCGGCTTGAACGGCAGAATCGTCCGCACAGCATCGCGCACGCGGTCGTTGACTTCGATGATCGTGCCCTTGGGCGAAGCTTCGCGCCCCTGCCGCCTGAGGCCCATCGCAATTCCCAGCCAGAAGAACTCTTCGAAGATCAGCCGCTCGTGTGCCGGCGATTGAAAACGGTTATAGAGATCGAGCGCCGCGTCGTCGGCAGGAAAGTGTATCTGACGAAGCGCATCGGCGCGGGCGATCAACTGGTTGCGTGTGAGGATCTCTTGTGGCAGCGTCTCGTCGATTTCAGAAAAATCCAATCGCTCGATGACGTGATGGAGAATCGAGCGCAGCGGACGCGCGCGCAGGTCGCCGAGTTTGCGATAGACCGGCACGCGGCGGCCTGTGTGAATCGTCTCCGCGTCATCATCCTCGCTGATGAATTCGTAATCGGGATTCTCGACTTCAAAGAACCCACGGCGGCTGCGCTTCCACTGGCCGTAGAGCAAGACGCGGCGGCCTTTCGGAAACGAGTTCTGCAAGTAAGCCTGATTCCACCAGTAGGCGCGAATCTGTCCCGTCTCATCGACGGCTGAAAACTCAAAGATGCGCAGCTTGCCGCCTTTTACCGGATAGGTCCCGGCAACTCGCACTTCGACTTCGATGGTCGCGTACATATTGTGTTCGAGATCACGAACCTGCTTGAGGTTCGAGCGATCTTCGTAGCGCATCGGCAGGTAATGCAGCAGGTCTTCGATGGTGGCGTGCAGCGGATTGCCGGTTTCGCTCGCCGCCGCAATCGCGACAGCAAGCTTCTGCGCCGTCTTGATCGCGAGGCGCGGAATCTCGTGCAAGTGCAGTTCGTAGAGCGGCGTTCGCAGCTTCAGCAAAGGATCATCCTCACCGAATAGACAGGGTTCGCAAAAATTCTAGGGTAGCGCTTCCATAGCGGTCAAGAAAGGCTGTCTTCTAATGATGAATGGTGAATGGTGAATAGGACAACCGAAGATCGTTTTCCGCGTTCATCATTCATCATTTCTCTAAGCGTAATCCCCTTCCCCGGTCTGCTTTCGTGGATAGCCCGGCTGCATTGTATTCAGGCACGGTGATACACGCAAACCTCACGCGGCGACCGATTCGCGTATGAAAGGCAAACGATCACGTCGCGCTTTTACTGGCATCGAGATTGCACATTTAATAGCTGCGTGGATGGCGCAAGTGGGCGCGCGATAGGTATACGGCAAACTATTTCAAAGAGGTGAAGGGCGATGTTGATCACAATATTGGTTATTCTTGCAATCATCTGGTTGTTCAGTTGGAGCGGGCCGCGCTATTACCCGGCCTATGCCACGCGCTATAGCCGCTATCCGCTGTGGGGCGGCGGTTCGCACATTCTGCTGGTGATCGTGGCAATCATTTTATTGCTCTGGTTTCTCGGCGTTGTCAGATTCTAAGCCGCTTGTAGCCAGTGTGTAGATAGAGATTCTTTGATGTGCAGCGTCTCATGAATTGCGGAGCGCTACGGCAATTGCGAAGTGATTGCTGAGATGCTTCCAACGCAACAGCGGCGCAGAGGCTCGATCTGATTTCAAATTCGTGCCCTGAGCTTTGAAATCCGGCGAGCCTCTGCGCCAACTCGTGTCGCTTTCTCGTGCGGCTACAAACATCAGGTAGTTGCTTGATAAGTCCAAACCCTTTCGCTTGCGGCACCGTGATCGTTGTAGCCGCCGGTGATGAGCACGCGGCCATCTTTGAGCAAAGTAGCTGCGGCAAAGAACCGCGCCGTGTCGAACTGGCCGCCGACCGCGCGAAAGGTTCTGGTTGACGGATCGTAAATCTCGACGCGCTCGGCACCGCCGGCGATTAAAACTCTTCCGTCTTTCAGCGCGGCGATGGCGTTGACGATCTTGTAGCGCGCCTGCTGCATATGAGCGATAGCTTTGAATGTGCCGCTGACCGGATTGTAGAGTTCGGCGCTGTCATACTTGCCTTGATTATCACGCTTATCCGAGCCCCCGACAATCAACACGCTGCCATCAGGCAATAATGCCGCTGCGTGTTTGTGACGCGGCATCGTCAGATTGCCAGTTGCCGTGAAGCTACCGCTTGCGGGGTCATAAACTTCGGCGCTCGCATAGACCGTCATCGCCTCGCGCCGATCTTTGTGACCGCCAGTGATAAGCACCTTGCCGTTTGCCAGCAGCGTCGCCGTATGTCCTTCACGCGGCGTCGCCAGGGCTCCCGTCGGCGTGAACGTTCCCCTGGCGGGATCATAAATTTCGGCGCTGGCAAGAAACGAATAGTCCGTGCCGACGCCGCCGGCAAGCAGGACTTTGCCATTGTCGAGCAGCACTGCCGTGTGCTCGCTGCGCGGCCTGGTCAGTTGGCCCGTCGGCGTGAACTTGCGCGTGGCCGGATCATAAATCTCGGCGCTCATAAGGTAATTTCCATTATATCCGCCGGCGATCAGGACTTTGCCGTTTGACAGTAGCGTCGCCGTATGGCCGATGCGCTTTGCGCTCAGGCTGGGAGCGGCGGTGAATCGGTTGGTCACAGGCGAGTAGACTTCACAATCAGCGAAGTAGCTGCCGTTGCCATTCATGCCGCCGGCGATCAACACCTCGCCGCTCGGCAGCAGCGTCGCGGTATGGCCTGAGCGCGCCATGCTCATGCTGGCTGCGACCGTAATCGCGCCGTCGGCAGCGGCAGGATGGTGAACGTTGCCGGCGCTGTTGCAAGCCAGCAAGCCGATCAATAAAGGAAGCATAAGACTGCGTTTTACTCTTCTCATTATGCGCTTCATCTCCTTTGCTTGGCATTCGTGGCTTAGACGCCATAGGCCAGGCTTTTCTTCCCTTATGCTGATCGAGTGATGATAGGCGAATTCGCTTTGTGCTGATAAAATCTTCGCCATGATGAAGAAAGCTTTGCTTGCGCTCAATCTCTTACTAGCTCTGTTACTTTTCAGCGCCACCGCGCGAGCCGAGACGCCGCGCACTATGCGCGTCGATTACTATCACACAGGCAACGCCACCCAGGAACTCTTCAGCCTCGACCGCGTCGTCGTCGAGCCGCTCGCCTGGCCAGGCAATCCGCAGAAGGCGATTGATGAATCCAATCTCGGCAAGTACTTCTTTGAAGTCCGCGACCGCGCGAGCCAAAGGCCGCTCTATTCGCGCGGCTTCGCGTCGGTCTACGGCGAGTGGGAGACCACCGATGAAGCGAAAGTAATGAATCGCACATTTCACGAATCGCTGCGCTTCCCTGTGCCGTCTGCCGCCGTGCAGATCGTCTTGAAGAAGCGCGACGCAGCGAACGCCTTTCGTGAAATCTGGTCGCTGGTCGTTGATCCGAAAGACATGTTCGTTGATTCGACAATCGTGTCCGCGCCCGCGCCACTCATCGAGATCGAAAAGAACGGCGACCCGGCAACTAAAGTTGACTTCTTGATTATGGGTGACGGCTACACGGCGGCTGAAAAGGCTAAGTTTGAACGCGACGCGCGGCGGCTCATCGAATTACTGTTTGCGACTTCGCCATACAAAGAGCATCGCAAAGAGTTCAACGTCTGGGGGCTCTGTCCGCCGGCGGCAGAATCGGGCATCTCGCGGCCTTCGACAGGCATTCATCGCGCTTCGCCACTGGGCACGAGTTACGATGCGTTCGGCTCCGAGCGCTATGTGCTGACATTTGATAATCGCGCCATGCGCACGGTGGCGCAGTTCGCGCCCTACGAGTTTATCGAGATCATCACCAACACGCGGACTTATGGCGGCGGCGGCATATTTAATCTCTATAGCACGGTGGCTGCCGACAGCGAACAAGCGCCTTATGTTTTCGTTCACGAATTCGGCCATCACTTCGCCGGGCTGGCCGACGAGTATTACACCTCGCCCGTCGCCTACACGACGCCTGAAGTAAAGACCGAGCCGTGGGAGCCGAACGTCACGGCGCTTTTAGATCCGGCCAGTCTGAAATGGAAAGCTCTGGTGGAACCGGGCACGCCAATCCCTACGCCCTGGCGCAAAGACGAGTATGAGCAACATTCGCGCGAATACGGCAAGCGGCGGGCGCAGATTCGCGCCGCCAATCGCCCCGAAGAAGAGATGGAAGCGCTCTTCCGCGAGAACCGTGACTTTGAAGTGAAGTTTTTCGCTGCGGAAAAATATTATGGCAAGGTCGGCGCTTTCGAGGGCGCGATGTACGAAGCCAAAGGCTATTACCGGCCCGAAGTCGATTGCATCATGTTCACGCGCAGCAAGACGTTCTGTGCCGTCTGCCGTCGAGCCATCGAGCGGGTCATCAATCTGTATTCTCGTTAATCAGCAATCGCGTTTCTCCGCGCCAGCGCCGCCGCGAGAGAACCCACCCTCAGGGCACCAGGGAACCCAAAGCGCATGGTGATTCCTGGTGTCTTTGTGCTCTGGTGGCAAAAACTACATTCATTTGCAAACCGTCCTAACCGATCCCAACCAACCACGCTGGCTATTCCATGGCTAGATTGTTTGATATACAATGGCGAGCCATCGGGCATGAAGGGCTGGAAGTAGGAACTCTCAACAGTGTGTAAGCCTGTTCGCGGAGCGCACGGAGCGAAGTTCTTATGGCTCCATCTTTGTTCGGCGCGCCATTCAGTCCACTCGGACATCACGCAACCGTAAGCCGCATTGCATGGTGCAATGTACAGGCTAGAAACCGGAGGAAAACATGAACAGGATTGCGATTGCCTGCATTATTCTTTCACTGCTGACGCCTCTGTTCTATGGCCAACCCAGAGAACCACAGCCTGCTCAGTCCAGGTGTGATCTGACAGAGGCCAAGACCCCGAATGTTCGCGGCATCCGATTAGGCATGAGCCTGGAACAGTTACTCGCCTTGTTTCCAGGCAGCAGTCGGAGGAAGGAGATGAAAGAGGCGCTGGAAAGAGCGAAAGCCGCTGCCAGCGATGAGATGGTGTATCTATTCTTCGACCCGGCAACGGATGCCAATGGAGATCGGTATGCTGGGGTTGATTCGGTCTCGGCGGGTATTTATAAAGGGCGGGTTATGGATTTCACTGTGCTCTATGTAGGCCCGACGTGGAGAACTATCGATGAGTGGGTGGCCAAGCTTTCGGAGTCCTTCAATCTGCCGGGCGTGCAAGGCTGGGTAGCTGGGCCAGATGAGAATCCTAACAGGATGCTGCGATGCGGAGAGATTGAGATTGACGCGGCCATACAGGGTGGCGGCGGATCAGTCAGGGTAAGAAACACAGAGTATCTGAAGGAAGCGCCAGAGCGGGCAAAGGCGGAAGAGGAGAGGCGGCGGCGGGCCTTCAAACCGTGAGGGCAGCAAGGTAGCAAAAGCCGAAACAGCCTATGCGGCGAAAAAGACGTAAAACGATGCGCCCTATTAACTCTCTAATATCGAATTGCCAAACCAAATAGGTTGAGTTTAGAAGCGGTCTGAGACCGCCGAGACAACTGTGTCCGTTGATCAGTCTAAACGACGGCTTCGCAATCTGTTTTGCGATTCGGTATCGGTATAAGTAGTCGTTTGACCTCTGCACTATGGTTGCCGAGGAATAGAATAAATATGAAAGGTATAGAAAATGGGAGACTTTGACAGAGATTTTCGTCAGCCGGGATTTATCGGTCCTGACGGTCGCGTAGCAAACCAAGGATTTCGGATTGAGACCGATGATGTAGAAGTTCCTATAATCACTGAATCTCAAAGGATCGGATTTCATCAGCCTTTCGGTAATCCGCCTTTTGTATATGTGGCTCTCAGTGGGCTCGTTTTGCAGGATGACGTAACAAGATTAAACCTGCACGTCTTTGTGACCTCGGTACACGAAGACCATTTCACCATCGCGTTTCACGGAAATAATCAACAACACTGTTCGATCAGGTGGTTCGCTCTAGGAAACTAATCCCACTCAACAGACGGGTCGTATCCTTGATAGACGCCCGTCTCATTGCTGTAATATTTCTGACATTTGGCAATGTTTTTATTTGTGTGCCTATCGGCTCAGGACGGAGTTTAACAACGGGATTGACCGAAGCGCGCGAAACGAAGTTCATATCGTTCTACCAGTGCCGTTCGCGCCCGGTCATCCCAACCGTTCGGCGGCGAGGAATGGTTCGCTATAATGTAATCTGCCGTCCACCAAAAGCAGAGGAGCTGAACGATGAAAGCGAAACATCTCTATTTGATTCTGGCGGTCATCGGTTTTGTTGGCCCTTATTACTTTTTTATCGCATTTCTAAAGGCGCACGGCCTGGATGGAAAAGCCTTCATACATGAACTCTTCGGCACGCCGATCTCCACCTTCTTTGCCGTAGATTTGCTGTTGTCGAGCGTCGTCTTTGTGCGCTATCTTCGCCAGGAGGCGAGCCGCTATCGCATCAGTCGTTGGTGGCTATATTTGGTCGCGCTTTTGACGGTCGGGCTGTCGTTCGCTCTGCCACTCTTTTTATATGTTCGTGAAACCCACATCGAAGTAAGAGCGCGAGCCGCCGGAGATACGCTCTAATCATCGGCTTGACCGGATGCCTCTCTCTGGGTTTCCAGCAAAGTGAGGAAAAGATGATCAGAAAATGCGCCTGGTTGATGATCTGCTGTCTGGTAATTTGCGCTACTTTTGCACGGTCGCAGATCATCGCTGCGGCACCCGCCAATAAATGGGAAGGTGCAATCAGAAAATTTGAAGAGGCCGACAGGCAAAACCCGCCCGCTAAAGGCGGCGTCCTCTTCATCGGCAGTTCTTCCATACAGATGTGGAAGAATCTCGCCGAAGACTTCCCGCAGACGAAGGTCATCAATCGCGGATTTGGCGGTTCTGAAATCAGTGATTCCACCTATTATGTTGATCGCATCGTCGTACCCTACCGGCCTCGCCTGATCGTCTTTTATGCCGGAGATAACGACCTTGCCAGCGGCAAGTCGACGCAAAGCGTTTTCGAGGATTACAAGGAATTTGTCAATCAGGTGAAAGCGAATCTGCCGCGCGCACACATCGCCTTTATCTCCATCAAGCCCAGTCTCGCGCGCCTGGCGCTGATCCAGAAGATGCGCGCCGCCAATGAACTGATCCGTCGCTATGCAGCAAACAAAAAACATCTCGCTTATATAGATGTCTTCACGCCGATGCTTGGGCAAGATGGCATGCCGCGAAGCGAGTTGTTTGGCCCCGATGGTCTACACATGAATCGGCAAGGGTATAGCTTATGGAGAGAGGTGATTGCGCCTTACCTTCGCTAATGCCAGTGCCGGACGAACGCCATAGCCGCCGAAGCAAATTTCGTAGTTCACCCTTGAGGACATGGAATCATTACGCGCCGGGTTCGGCGTTGAAGCGATAGCCGATCCACGGCTCGGTGAGGATATAGCGCGGCGCTGAGGGGTCGGGCTCGATCTTTTTACGCAGCTGGCCGATGAAGACGCGCAGGTATTCGGTCTGCTCAACGTAATTTCCACCCCAGATGGCGGCAAGCAGGGCGCGATGCGTCAGCACTCTTCCCGCATGGCGAACGAGGTGGGCGAGCAGCTCGAATTCTTTCGGCGTCAGATGAATGTCTTTGCCCTCGACCGTGACGCTGTGCGACCCAAGGTCGAGGCGGAAATCGCCGGCTTCGAGCGTTGTCGCCGCCTCGTCTTCCATCACCGTTACGGACGCGCGCCTGAGCGAGGCGCGCATGCGCGCCAGCAACTCTTCCATGCCGAAAGGCTTGGTCACATAATCGTCCGCGCCGGCATCCAACGCTTCGACTTTCGCCTTCTCTTCGCCTCTGACCGAAAGCACGATGATGGGGATTTGTGAGATTAATCGCAAACGGCGGCAGAGCTCCAGGCCGTTCATATTCGGCATGGAAAGATCGGTAATGACGAGATCAGGATGCCAGTCGTTAAACGTATCCAGCGCCGTTTCGCCGTCCATCGCGACGCGCACGTCATAGCCGCGCGTCGCCAGCCCGGTGCGCAAGACACGGGTGATTTGCGGCTCGTCGTCAACAATCAATATGCGTCGTTTCGGCTCCACCATGTTTTGATCGCTTGATGATTTCTGGTTCACCTTCAGGTTTGCGGATGATCGACCGTGGCAGCCACAGAGTTCTCCGCTTCTTCATCATCGCCAATCGGCAGCGTGAAGACAAGCTGCGTGCCGCCGCCGTTTGCGCCGCCCTCGATCCAGATGCGGCCACTGTGGGCTTCGACGATGCCTCTGGCAATGGCCAGTCCCATGCCTGTCCCCTGCGGCAAGCTCTTATTCGCATCGCCTTCACGCATGGCGCGAAAGAATTTGTCGAAGACGCGCTCGCGCAACTCAACAGGGATGCCGCGCCCTTGATCCTCGACGCGCACTTCGACCATCTCTTCATCAAGCCGGCTGGCGGTGATGCGAATGCGGGTGCCGGCGGGCGAATACTTGGCGGCATTATCAAGCAGCGTGTAGACGACCTGGCTGACGGCGCGCGCATCGACGCGCACGACCGGCAAGTCCGGTTCGATGGCAACTTGAACTTGATGCCGGGCGGTCACCAGACGCGCGCGCACGCGCGCCGCCGTGATGATTTCGTCCATCGTTCCCCAGCGGCGGCGCAGTTGTAATTCGCCGGCTTCGATGCGCGCCATCTCGACCAGCCCTTCAATAAAACGATTGAGGCGGTCGCATTCTTCATCGATGACTTCGAGCATCTCGCGCCGCCCTTCCGCGTCCAGCGTCACTGGCTCCGCAGCGTCTCTTGATTTGAACTCATCGAGCAGCGTCGTCACCGATGCCTTGATCGAGGTGAGCGGCGTGCGCAGATCGTGGGTCACGGCGTCGAGCAGCGCCGATTTTAAGCGCTCGCTCTGGCGCAAGGCTTCGGCGTGAGAGGCGCGCTCGAAGGCGTCGCGCAATTCGTTATACAGGCGCTCGATCTCGCGCTGTCCGGCTTCGGCTTCTTCGGCGCGGCGCTTCACACGCGCCGACAGTTGCCCTGCGGTGATCGCCGTCGCCAGAAAGGCGGCCAGCGCGATCCAGTTATCCGGGTCGGCAATCGTCAAGGTGCCGACCGGCGGCAGGAAGAAAAAGTTGAAGCAGAGCACGCCGAGCACCGAGCCGACGATGGCCGGTCGCGCTCCCCAGAACGCGGCAACGAACAACACCACCAGCAGCAGGGCCAGCGCGACGGTCGTCGGATTAATGGCACCGCGCAGCGGCCTGAGCGCGAACGTCAACGCCAGGATGCCGAGCGCCGCGACCAGATAACCCGCCCACCTGTTTTTGAAGAACCTGGCATTCATGGATTAATTCATGCGCCTTCGGGGAGAGTCGATTTAATAATAACAGAGGACGTGGAGCGGCTCTCAGCGCTCGACTTCGGGGAAGCTGGCAATTTGCTCGTGCACCCGGCGGTCGTGCGCCGGGACGATGATCATGTCCGGGTAACGCTTCGCCAATTCATGGACGCGAACGATGGCGCGGCGCACTTGCTCGTCGTCTTTGTCTACGAGTTTGCGCGAAATCCACGGGCGCTCTGCCGGAAGCATTACGCCTTCCCGGCACCACGTCAGATCGCCGATGAAAAAGAAGCGTTTGCCCGAATGTAAGTTCACAAACATTCCCATCGAACCGGGCGTGTGGCCGGGCAAGGGCACGAGCACGATGCTGCCGTCATTAAACAGATCGAGGCTGCGGTCAAAGTTCTCGTAGGCCGGGCCGTTCAAATCAAGCTCGCGCAGTTTCACATGATCGAGCAGGCGCTTCATCAACTCGCTGTTGGGAAGCCCACGGCTGTAGTCGGCCTCTTCGCGCGTCATCCAGCCTTCCGCTGCTGGAAAGTCTTCCCAGCCGCTGACGTGATCCCAATGCGAATGCGACAGCAGAATCATGTTGATCTGTTCGGGGCCGACGCCACGGGCGGCGAGTTGTGCGGCTGCCGGTTGCTCTTTGTCATAGACGGTCAGCTTGCGCATCAGAAAAGGGATGTGCTGAAAATGCTCGTCGACGTTTGCGCCAAAACCTGTGTCGAAGAGAAAGGTCGCCTGCGGATGGCGAATGAGCGCCGCCGCCATGCCGCTTTCGTAAGTTTCATTCCAACTGCCGCCGCGATAGACGAACGCTTGTTTGCTGATCATCTTGCCGCACTTGATGAGCGATAACTGAACGTCAGGCAAAGTCGCGGCGCTTCGGCTGGGCGGATGGAAATCCGTCGCGCCCTCTTCATAAGCCTTCACATCGAGCCTTCGCGGCACGAAGCTATAAGCCAGCAGCCCCAGCGCCACCGCCAGCAGCGCTACAAACAAAAGTAAGATTCGTCGCAAACCTCTTCGGCGCATGGTTCCTCGATGAAGCGAAGGCGAGAGCGCAACTGAATGGCTCAGGCGGCGCGTTAACGAATTAAAAGCCGACCGAGTTGGCTTTTAATTCATCTACTGGACGACGCGCAGGGTCGCGCGATTCGATCTGCCGCCGTCGGCCTGTCGCGCTTGCAGAGTCAATTTGCCGGCAGCGGCGGTCATCGCTGCCGGAATGCGCGCCGTAAATGAGGTGTCGCTCACGAAGGTCGTCGGCACCGCCACCTCATTGACAAAGAGCGTAACTCCCGGCTTGAAGGCGACGCCGCCGACGGTCAACTCGACCGTGCCGCTGCCGGCATGCAGCCGTTTGGGCGACAGCCGCGTCAGCAGCGGCCCGTAGTCGACAGCAAGGGTGAGCGTGTTAGAAAGATTACCGTCAGCATTCTTCACCTGCGCGTTGATCGTCCCCGTCTTAGTGAACAAGCTGGCAGGTAAAATCGCCTTGAGCATGGTTTTCGATACGAACTCGGTATCAACCGCTTGACTGCCGATCATCACGACCGCGCCATGCTGAAAGCGTTCGCCTTCGAGAGTCAGTTCGAGATTCTCAGCGCCCGTGCCGGTCTTATCCGGCGTGAGGCGCACCAGTCGCGGCGCGTCGTCAAAGACCAGGAAAGCCGCCGCCGAAGACAATTCGCCTTTTGGATTGCGCACGCGAATTTCCAACGACCCGCCTTCGCTGATCAGCGCCGCGCTGACTTGCGCTTCAAGCAAAGCGTCCGAGCGATAGACGGTCGCCAGCGGCGTATTGCCGGCCAACACGGTTGCGCCCGGCGCGTAGTTGCTGCCCGCAACCACCAGGGTGAATGGCCCTGAGCCGGCGTGAACTTTTGCCGGCGTCAGGCTCTGTACAGTGGGCTTGACCGAAAACGGCTCGCCGGTCGCTTGCGTACCGGGCGAGAACAAACGGCTGGTATCGTGCGCCACTTGCGTGTGGCGGGCGAAGGTAGCGCCGTTGCCATCCGGGTCGCGATTGATCGATTGATTAGCGCCGCCTTCCGCCGAACCGAATTGAATCTCTTCAATGACGTTGCCTTGCGCGTCTGTGAGTTTGATCACATCGCCGCCATTGTTAAGCGACAGGCCGCCGGTCGAAGCGGTGAACACGAGATGATCCTCTGCGGCGTTGCCGAAACTGCCTTTGGGTTTGCCGCCGCCGAAGACCACCACTACTTCAAATGGCGGCACAATGGTTCCCTTCGCAAAGACGTGGCGCACGTCGTCGGCATCCGAGAGTTTGAAGCCCGACAGGTCGATGGCCTCGGAGGTGCGATTGATGATTTCAACGAACTCGTCCTGTGACGAACTGCGCGTGCCGTCGCCGTTGGCATCGCCGATTAAATCGGTGGCGGCGCTGCCCGGCGGGTCGGCCAGGTATTCGTTGATGACCAGCGGATTGCGTATGAAGACTCTGAGCGTCGCCGGGTTCGAGACGCCGAAGTCAGGGTTCTCGACCTGGATGGCCAAAGCGCCGGCGGTCTGTGTGAACTGCGCGGGCACGCGCACGGTCAGCCGTTCGCTCGTCACCACGGTCGTGTCAAGCCGTGTCCCCAGTTGATTGTTTTCGACAAGGCGCGCGACCGCGCCGGGCGCAAATCTTTCGCCGGTAATCTGAATTACCGCATCGCCTGCGCCTTCGATTACGAATGACGGATCAATCGCCGTGGCGAGCGGAGGATTTGGCACCACGAAGAAGACGACCTGATTCGACAGGCCGCCATCGCCGTTGCGTTCCTGCACGCCATGCAGTCCCGGCGCGGTGACCAGCGCGGCAGACACTTCGGCACGCACCATTGTTGCAGAAACGAACGTCGTGACCAGCGGCGCATCATCGAACAGCAAGGTTGCGCCGGTCTTGAAGCTCGCGCCGGCAACCGTGAGCGTGAACGCGGGGCTGCCGGCGGTCACTTCCGTCGGCGTCAGGCTGGTGATGCGCGCGCTGGCGGCGATGACTTCAAAACTTAGATCATTCGACTCTTTACCGTCGCCGTTACGCACCCGCACGCGGCGCGGGCCCAGACTGGTTGCGAAACTGGCCGGCACCGTCGCGCGCAACTCCGTCGGGTTATTGAATGTAGTTGTCACTGCTGTCCCTTCGATTAACACTTTGGAGGCCGGGCCAAAGTTCACGCCTCTGACGAAGAGCGTGAAGCTTGATGAACCCTGCACGACGAAGCGCGGCAACACTTCAACGGCTTGCGGCGGCGGCAGAATAATCGTCAGCACGAGAACATTCGAGCGGTTGCCGCCTTCGTGCCGCACCTGAACGTTATGATCAATGCCGACGGCTGGTACGCTCGCCGGAACATGCGCCGTCAACTCTGCCGCACTCACAAACGTCGTCGCCACCATGTTGCCGTCGATGAACGCCTTCGCAGTCGCTTCGAAGTTGCTCCCCTGTATCGTCATATCAAAGGCTGGCGTATTCAGCGGCACGCTGTCTGGCATGATGCTGCTGATGCGCGGCCCGGTCGTGAACGGCGTGCCGTCAACTCGCGCTCCCGGCGAGAACAAGCGCCCGCCGGCTCCCGGTATGCTCGTGTGCGGCGCGAAGACTGTGCCAAAGATTTCCGGGTTGCGATTCAGGGATTGATTCGCCCCGCCTTCCGTTGACCCGTAGATGATCGACTCGATTGTCTGATTGCCAGCGTCAAGCAATGAGAGGGTGTCGCCACCGTTGTTCAGTGACAGCCCGCCGCTGCCAGTCGTGAAGATTAGGCCGTTGACTTTCGCGTTGCCGAATTCGCCGGTCGGCGTGCCGCCGCCGAAAACTACCGCCGCTTCGCCTGCCGGTATCATCGTGCCTGCCGGGAAGGTGAAGCGCACCGCATCCAGATCGCGAATCTTGTAGCCGCTGATGTCGAGCGCCACCGTCGTGCGATTGACCACTTCAACAAATTCATCATCCGACGAACTGCGAACGCCGTCGCCATTCGCATCACCGATCAGGTCTCCCGCCGCGCTGCCCGGTGGATCAGCAAGATACTCATTGATGCCGATAGCGCTCGACACGGTGAAGGTCACGGCATTCGAGACGACCAGATCAGGGTTCTGAACCGTGACCGCGTGCGCGCCCGGTGTATTCGTTACTGAGGTCGGCACGGTGGCGTTCAAGTGCATCGCGTCGGTGAATGTAGTGTTCACCATATTGCCATCTACACGCACATGCGCCCCTGAGCGAAAGTCGTGGCCGGTCACAGTGATTTCAACATCGCCGCTGCCGGCAATGACGGCGTCAGGCGAGATCGAATCGATTATCGGATTAGACGCAATAATCGTCAGCACGAGAACATTCGAGCGGTTGCCGCCTTCGTGCCGCACGTCGATGTTATGCCCGCCTCCCACCGCCGTGACACTGGCCGGAACATGCGCTGTCAATTGTCCGGCACTCACAAATGTCGTCGCCACCATGTTGCCGTCGATGAACGCCTTCGCAGTCGCTTCGAAATTGCTCCCCTGTATCGTCATATCAAAGGCTGGCGTATTCAGCGGCACGCTGTCTGGCATGATGCTGCTGATGCGCGGCCCGGTCGTGAACGGCGTGCCGTCAACTCGCGCTCCCGGCGAGAACAAGCGCCCGCCGGCTCCCGGTATGCTCGTGTGCGGCGCGAAGACTGTGCCAAAGATTTCCGGGTTGCGATTCAGGGATTGATTCGCATTGCCTTCGGCTGATGTGAAGGTGATCGATTCAATCGTCTGACTGCTGGCGTCAAGCAATGAGAGCGTGTCGCCACCATTGTTCAGTGACAGCCCGCCGCTGCCGGTGGTGAAGACCAGGCCGTTGACTTTGGCGTTGCCGAATTCGCCGGTCGGCGTGCCGCCGCCGAAGACCACCGCCGCTTCGCCTGCCGGTATCATCGTCCCCACAGGGAAGGTGAAGCGCACCGCATCCAGATCGCGAATCTTGTAGCCGCTGATATCGATTGGCACCATCGCGCGATTGACCACTTCAACAAATTCATCATCGGCAGAATCGCGCGTGCCGTCGCCGTTAGCGTCGCCGGCAAGTCCGTCAGGCGGATCAGCGAGATATTCATTGATGCCGATTGTGCTCAGCACCGTGAAGGTCACGGAGTTGGAAGTCACCGGGCCGGGATTCTCGACCGTAACCGCGTGTGCGCCCGCGACGTTGGTTACGGCGGTCGGCACGATGGCGTTCAGATGCATGGCGTCGGTGAATGTAGTGCTCACCATATTGCCGTCGACGCGAACCTGCGAGGCCGCTTGAAAGTTGCTGCCTGTCACGGTGATTGGCACATCGCCGCTGCCGGCAACCGTTACATTGGGCGAGATCGAAGCAATTACCGGCAGGGGAGTCGTGAAGGTAGTGCCGTTGACGCGGGTGCCGGGCGAAAACAAGGCTCCGCCGCTGCCCGTCGCGGTCGAATGCGGTACGAAGCCGCCGGTCACATCCGGGCTGCGGGTGATCGATTGGTCGGCGTTGCCTTCGCTTGAACCGAACGTCAGTGTCGCAACCGTCACAGCCGCATTATCTTTTATGGTGATGGTGTCGCCGCCGTTGTTCAGTGACAGCCCGCCGCCGCCGACAGCAAAGACCAGCCCGTTGGCCGTCGCATTGCCGAACGCGCCGACGGGCGTGCCGCCGCCGAAAATGACCGCCGCTTCGCCGGGCGGAATGATCTTGCCTGCCGGTATCGTGAAGCGCACTTGGGTTGCATCGCTGATCGTAAAGCCGCTGATGTTGAGCGCCGCCGTGTCGTTGTTGACCAGTTCGACAAATTCGTCCTGCGCGGAATCGCGTGTGCCGTCGCCGTTGGCATCACCGATCAAATCTCCGGCTGCGCTACCGGGCGGATCGGCCAGGTACTCGTTGATGACCAGCATCACCGCTTGCGGCGATTGTTGCGCTTCACGGGTTGCGGCATTGGCAGCCCGCGCCGCTGATGTAGTGGTAATTACAGCGTGCGGCGATGCGGCGACATGCGCGGTGGCGAGGACCAGCCAGAGACTGCCAGTGGCAAGTCCCAGGCAAACGAGCGCGGCGATGAGTTGCTTTCGCATGGGGAGACTCCTGCGCGCTAAGGCGCGCTCTATTCCTGAACATTGTCCTTGATCGCGAGAACCTGATGCCGTTGATTGGATCGTTGTGTGCTGCTGGCTACATCTTCGACAGAAGACAGGCGCAACGGCTTCAAATTATGCAAATTTTTTGGAATTGCGCAATGCCTGAGCCCGCTGCCGCTTGCTTGAAAAATGCGATTGGATGAAGCATTATCAAAGTCCTTCACGCGAGCGATACCAGAACCTACGGAGCAGGTTCGGACATTCAGACCAGGAGGATGCAATGGAAAGAAAAATGGAGCACGAGCTGGGGCTCGAATTCCTTCGTGTCGTCGAAGCCGCAGCGATTGCTTCGGCGCAGACCATGGGTCAGGGCGAGCGCAAGTTTTCTGATCACGTCGCCGTCGAAGCTATGCGCAGGGTGATGGATACTGTGCCGATGCGCGGCGAGATCGTCATCGGCGAAGGCGAGCGCGATAAAGCGCCCATGCTCTATATCGGCGAAAAAGTCGGCATCGGCTATAAGCCTGAGGCCACGGACGGCGAGCGCTTTCCCGAAGTCGACATCGCCGTTGACCCGCTCGAAGGCACGAACCTTTGCGCGACCGGCTCGGCCAATTCGATCTCGGTGATGGCCTGCTCGGAAAAAGGCGGCCTGTTGCACGCACCAGATGTTTACATGCAGAAGCTCATCGTCGGCCCGTCGTCAAAGGGCGCAGTTGATCTGGACGCGCCGGTGAAAGATAACCTGAGCGCCATTGCCAGCCGGTTGAACCGTGACATAAAAGATCTCGTGGTCATTGTTCTCGACCGCCCGCGTCACCGGAAACTGATCGCCGACATACGCGAAGCCGGAGCGCGCATACGATTGATCACCGACGGCGATTTGTCCGCAGGCATCTCGGCAGCGGTTGCCGGTTCAGGCGTGCATGCTGTCATGGGCATCGGCGGCGCGCCCGAAGGCGTGCTGACGGCAGCGGCGATGAAATGTTTGAACGGCCAGATACTGGCGCGCTTCGCTTTGAAGGATCAACTCGAACAACCCGAAGATCGCAGCAAAATCCCTGAAGGCATCATTGAGCGCATGCTTGAGATGGGTATCAAAGATCCGATGCGCATCTATGACACGGATGGCCTGGCACCGGGCAACAAGATCATCTTTGCCGCTACCGGCGTCACCGACGGCACGATCCTGCGCGGCGTGCGCTTCTTCGGCACAGGCATCCGCACCTCTTCAATCATCATGGCGACCGAGCTCACCAAGCGCGTGCGCTTCGTTGATACGGTGCACATCGAAGGCGGCCCGGACACGGTCGTGCGTTTTTAGCGACGCCACAGGAGAGCAACGGTGATTCAAAAACCTGACAAACGACAGCCCGTGATCATCGGCGGCCTGGTGATGGGCGTGCTGTCGTCGATTCCCTTCGTCAGCCTCGGCAACCTGTGTTGCTGCCTGTGGATAGTGGGCGGCGGTGCGCTGGCAGCTTACTTGTTGATCAAGCGCTCGCCGGTGTTGCCTGTGACCAGCGGCGACGGTGCCATGACGGGCGTGTTGGCAGGCGCGGTGGGCGCGGCAGTGACCCTGGTGGTCGGCGTGCCGCTCGGCCTGGCCTTTCATCAATCGGGGCTATCATTGTTCGAAGGCTTTGTGAATTCGATCAATGACCCGACGGTGCGCCAACAAATGCAGCAGGCGATTGAGCAGGCAAAGAACCAGCCGATGTCGGCGCGAATCGTTTCGGCGCTGCTCAACTGGGCGGTTTCTGCGGCGGTCATGGTCGGCATGGCAGCGCTCGGCGGCGTCATCGGCGTCGCTCTGTTTGAAAAACGCAAAGGCCAGCCGCCGCCCGCCTACCCGCCACAAAATTATCCGCCGCCCGGTTACGGCCCGCCGCCCGGCTATGGCCCACCGCCAGGCCCGCCGCCCAATCAGCCGCCGTACTGAGACAGGGGCCGGGGGCCAGGGAGCGCCGATTGATCTGGCATTTGGCTGGTGCAGGTATTTGCCAATCTACAAACTGACGGCTGCCCCCTGACCCTTGCCCTTCGCTTTTCCCTCCGACTGCAATGCGGATCGCGCCGTCACCAAATCATTGCGACCAATCAAGCTGATGTTAAAATCGCTAGTAGAGCAATCCTATGTTGAATACGAGCAACATCGAAATTGTCGCCGCTCTCTATGACGCCTTCGCCCGTCGAGATTGGGTAGTTATCTTACAATTCACTCATCCGCAGATCGCCGTCAGCCAAACCGAGCAATTACCCTGGGGCGGCCAGTTTGAGGGCGCTGGCGGCTTGCAGCTTTTCTTCAGCAAGTTGCTCGCGCATATAGACTCGCGCGTTGAAGTGGAGGAATACATCGAGGCAGGTGATCGCGTTGTCGCCATCGGCAGAACGCGCGGGCGCGTGAACGCCAACGGCGCAGAGTTCGATATACGGGCGGTGCATGTCTGGACTTTGCAAGACAGCCTGGCCGTACGCTTTGAGCCCTACATCGATATGCCGAAGATGCTTGCCGCATTGCAAGGCCAGTGAAAGCTCGTGGCCGATAGCCTCCGCTATCGTGAAGGCAGAAGCCAAACGTCTTGCTTTGCACCACGCGCGTCTCTATACTTTGCGGTTGATTTTGCGAACTCAAAGAGGCCGCGTTTCATTTGCAGTTTGCGGCCCAGGTGATGATATGAAGAAGTTATTGCAACCTCTGTGGCTCTTCGCTCTTTTGACATCGTTTGCGGCGGCGGCTTCGGCGGCAAACGGCGGCGCGATTCATGGCCGCATCAGCGAAGTGCGCGGCTATCTCATGCATGATCTGACGGTGACGGCGCGCAACAACCAGACCGGTCAGGAATTTCAAACCCGCACGGACGACAAAGGCTTTTTCCAATTCGATCATCTCGACGCTGGCAGCTACGCGCTGCGCAGCGCGTGTCCGAACATTCAGGAAATCAGCGGCCACTCGCAAGTGGTCGCCGGGCAAACCGACGAAGTTGAACTGTTGGCCTTGCCTGTGCAGCCGACCGGCAATCAGGCGGTTGATAAATTCAACGCCTCTAGCAGCGCCAATGGCGGGCGCTATCCGGCTGGTAATCTAAGCTACTTGAACGTCAATGACTGGCTCGACATTTATCTGATGTGGGTCTACTTCGGCATACTCGGTTTGCTGTCGGTTTATGGCATCTATCGTTACCGGCTGGTCTATCTTTTCCTGCGCTATCGCCGACACACGCCGCAGCCCAAAGCGCAGTTTGCGCCGGGCCGCCTGCCGCGCATCACCGTGCAATTGCCGCTGTTCAACGAAATGTATGTCGCCGAGCGTTTGATCCAGGCGGTGACCGAGTTGGACTACCCGCGCGAGCTTTTGGAGATTCAGGTGCTCGACGATTCGACCGACGACACCGTCGAGATCGCTTCCCGCACCGTCGCTAAGTATTTCGAGCATGGCTTCGACATCAGCTATCATCACCGCGCCGACCGCACGGGCTTCAAGGCCGGGGCGCTCGAAGCCGGCTTGAAGAAATCATCCGGCGAACTGATCTTGATCTTCGACGCCGACTTCGTGCCGAGGGCGGATTGCATACGGCGTATTGTAGATTACTTTACCGACGAGCGCGTCGGCATGGTGCAGATGCGCTGGAGCCACATCAACGCCGATTATTCGCTGCTCACCAAGGTACAGGCGATTATGCTCGACGGTCACTTCGTCATCGAGCAGACGGCGCGCAATCGCGCCGGCGGTTTCTTCAACTTCAACGGCACCGCCGGCATGTGGCGGCGCGAAGCCATCGAATGGTCGGGCGGCTGGCAGCACGACACGCTGGCCGAAGACACCGATGTCTCGTATCGCGCGCAACTAATGGGCTGGCGCTTCGTTTATCTGATGGATGATGACGTGCCGGCGGAACTGCCTGTCGAAATCAGCGCCTTCAAGTCGCAGCAGAAGCGCTGGGCGAAGGGGGTCATCCAGGTCGGCATGAAGTTGCTCGGTCGCATGTGGAGTGATCCGCGATTGCCGTTGCGCGCCAAGCTCGAACAATTCTTCCGCTTGACCGGCAATCTGGCCGCGCCGCTGGTCATTGTCCTGGCGCTGATCAACCTGCCCATACTGATCGTGCGCTACAACCAGGGATTGTTTCACCTCTTCCTGCTCGACGTGCCCATCCTGACGTTTTCGACCGTATCGGTGATCGTTTATTACCTGGTCACGCAATGGCACCTGCACCCGAAGACGTGGAAGCAATCGATCAAATATATTCCCTTCGTAATGAGCATGGGCATCGCGCTGACATTTTCAAATGCCCGGGCGGTGCTCGAAGCCATCTTAGGCGTTAAGACGCCGTTCGTGCGTACACCGAAATACAAGGTCGAGCAGACCACCGACAAGACCTGGGTGAAGAAGAGCTACGTGCCGCGCCGTGTAAACTTTCCGTGGCTTGAATTCTTCTTTGCCGCTTACTTTCTGTTCACCATCTGGTACGCGATTGACAGCCAGACCTTCGGCACGATTCCGTTCCTGTTGATCTACTTTTGTGGTTACGCTTACGCGGTAGCGCTGGCGATTGCGCAAGTCACAGCCAACCTGCGCGGCGCTAAAAAGTGAAGCAGCGAACGTATGGCCACTTGCGCTGTTCGAGCAATCCGTCAGCCGCGATTCGGTTTCGGAGGATCGCGGCTGATCTGCATTCAGGGCTTGCATTTGCTTTGAGCCGGTCTCTATAAACATCTGGTCTCTGGCGGCAATTTCGCTTGAACCATCTCTGGCATCACTGGTGAGGCGCTCGTAATGAAAAGATTCGCACTGCTTCTCGGCATTCTCCTGCTGGTCAATCAAACCGCACTCGTCGCCATTACAACGGCGCAATCGCGTGGCGACGGCTTCACGAAAACCTCGCTGCTTTCCGATAAAGAGATCAATGCGCTCGCCGCTGAAATCAACGGCTTGATTGCCAAAGACACCGTCGCGGAGCTATCGCGCGACCATCGCGTGCAGGCGTCGTCGGGTTACGATCACGCCGCTCAGTTCATCGCCGCGAAGGCCAGAGAGTACGGCCTTGAGCAGGTACAGATCGAACGCTTCCCTGCCGACGGCAAGAAGACTTATTACACACTGAAATCGACGCCCGGCTGGGAAGCGCAAAGCGCCGTGTTATGGGAGACCGAACCGCGACGCAGCAAAGTCGCCGATTACGAAGAGATGCGCGTCGCGCTCGCCGATTATTCGCAAAGCGCCGACCTGACTACCACCCTGGTTGATGTTGGCGAGGGCACGGCGGCGAAAGATTACGACGGCAAAGACGTGAAGGGCCGACTGGTGCTTGCCGGCGGCAGCGTCGCAACGGTTCACAAGCTGGCTTGCGACGAGCGCGGCGCGGCGGGTATTTTAAGTTACCAACAGAATCAGGTCACCGCATGGTCGGGCGATTACCTCGACAATGTGCGATGGGGGCATCTCTCGCCATACAACCCAGACAACAAATTCGCCTTTATGATTTCGCTGCGCCGGGCTCGCGACTATCAACAACGCCTGGGGCGCGGCGAGCCGGTCACTTTGCATGCAGCGGTCAAAGCCGAGATCAAGCCGAGTGCTTACGAAGTGGTCAGCGCCGTCATTCCCGGCACCGACGCTGCCGGTGAAGAGATCGTTTTTTCTTGTCATCTCTGCCACCAGAAGCCCGGCGCTAACGACAACGCTTCGGGCGCGGCGGCCATTTTGGAAGCGGCGCGCACGCTCGTGACCTTGATCCAGCGCGGCGAAATCGAGCGCCCGCGCCGCACGATCCGCTTTCTTTGGCCGCCGGAAATCAACGGCACCCTGGCTTACTTCGCCGAGCATCCGCAAATCGTCCGCCGCATGAAAGCCGCTGTGCATTGCGACATGGTCGGCGGCAATTACGCCATCACGAAATCCGTGCTGCACGTCACTCACACGCCGGCGTCGCTGCCGAGTTCAGTCAATGCGGTCGGCGATGTGTTTGCCGAATACGCCATCAATGGTGCCTTGAAAGCGGCTTCAGGAGCCGGTTTCGATGATGCGCTGATTGCCGGTGAAGGCACGAAAGATAGCTTTGTCGCTGACACCACGGCTTACGAGATGGGTTCGGATCACGATGTTTATCAGGAAGGCTCGTTCCGCATCCCGACGATTTATCTGCGCGACTGGCCCGATGTCTTCATTCATACCAACAACGATCTGCCGTCGAACATCGATGCGACGAAGATGAAACGCTCCGTCTTCATTGCCACCGCATCCGGTTATTTCCTGGCGCGCGCCAGCGGGCGCGAAGCCGCGCGGCTTGCCGACGAAGTCTTTGCACGGGCGCTTGCCGGCGTCGCGAAGGTCAGAGCCAGAGCCGCCGCCATTGAAGCCGGCGGCACCCCGGATGCCGCCGATGAAGCGCGCAACCTGATCGCCCGTGCGGTTGAAAGCGACGTTGAAGCGATTGCTTCCGTGCTACAGTTTGCGCCGAACGATCATACGCTTGAAGCCAAAGTTGAAGGTCTGGTCGATCAATTGAGCGGCGCGTGGCTGGTGCTGACCGGCAAGCTCACCGAGCAACGCAAAGGCAATCGCGTCGTCTTCACGCTTGAAGCCAAAGAGCAATCCAAAGAGAAGCCGCGCAATCCGAAAGAAGCGTCGCGTCCGCGTCTGGTTGACTTTCAGCACGTGCCTGTAAGGAAAGTTACAGGGCCGATGAACGTGTATTATTACGACTACGTTGCCGAGCGCGCCACGGGCGACCTGCGCGCCGTCGAGCGCATTGCCTCAAGGCCCGGCGGCGAGATTTTGCTTTATGAAATTCTGAATCTGGTTGACGGCAAGCGCAACGTGCAGGCGATTCGCGATTACCTGGCCGCCGCCTATGGCCCGCTTGCGGTTGAAGACGTGGCGGATTATCTGCGGCTGCTTGAAAAGATCGGCGTCGTGCGGATGGAAGAGAGTGGAAAATGATGAATGACGGACGAATGAGGCTCAGTTTTTCTTGCTGTTCATCATTCTGTTTTCTGACTTCTTTCTCGAATTAACCAGCGCAATCATGGTGAGCATAAACAGCGCCCCTGATGTATCGAGCAGTGAATCGTAGATCGACCCGCCGCGTGTGTGCGTGAAGGTTTGATGGAGTTCGTCGAGCAGGGCCCAGATCAAGGCCATGCCGAAGGAATAGGCCGCCCAGCGCCAGCGCCAGCGCAGCACCGAATCGGCGCGAAAGGCGCGGAACAACAGCGCCGCCAACAAAGCGTATTCGGTGAAGTGCGCCAGCTTGCGCACGAGGTAATTGATTTTCATGAGCGTATGCTCGTGTGTATGTGGCTTGAACCACAAAACGATTCGCTCGATGACGTTGCGCGTATTCTCGCCGGAAAAGACATCGGTCGAGGCATAGTACATAGCGCCGATCATAAACAGCACCGGCAACCAGTATTTCAATACCCTGGTCGCCAGGCTCGATTCGGCGGTGGTGAGGTTTTCAGCCATACAATAAAAGTAAAAGGTAAAAACTAAAAAGGCAAAAGTTGTTGCGACGCCGTATCGGATTCGCTCCGCCACTTTTGCCTTTTTAGTTTTTACCTTTACCTCGCGGCCTCAGCCGCTGAGGGCTTGAGCGCCCGAAACGACTTCGATGATCTCGCGGGTGATCGAAGCCTGGCGGACACGATTCATATTCAGGGTCAGCGTGTCGATGACTTCGCCGGCGTTCTTGGATGCCGAATCCATCGCCGTCATGCGCGCCCCCTGCTCGCTGGCGACTGACTCAAGCAGTGCGTAGAAGACCTGGGTCTCGACGTAGCGCGGCAGCAGGTTGGCAAAGATTTCAGCGGGCGGCTGTTCGTAGAGATAATCGCCGTGGCTCTGCGCCGCCGCGCTCTGACGTGAAGCGGACGATTCTGCCACGGCTTCCGAGCCGAAATCTTCTGTGGGAATCGGCAGCAGTTGTTTGACGGTGACGTGCTGCGACAGCACCGATTTGAATTCGGTGTAAATCAGAAAGATTTTATCAATCGTCGACTCTTCGGCGATATACATCTCCATCAAGTCGCGAGCAATCTCCGCCGCATCCGTATGACTGACGGTGCGCGCCGTGATATTGACGTATTCGCGCAGTTTGATGACCAGGCGGCGGCGGAAGAAATCGCGCCCCTTGCGCCCGACCGGAACCAGTTCGGCGCGCTTATCGGCGTTGTCGCGCAAGAATTGCTGCGCCGCTTTGTTGAGGTTGGTGTTGAATGCGCCGCATAGCCCTTTGTCGGAGGTGATCAGCACCGCAACGTAATGTTCATCACCACGCGGGTCGAGCAACGGATGGCGGTAATCGCTGGCGCGCGCCGCCAGCCGCTCAAGCACGCGCATCATGGTGTTGGCATAAGGGCGAGCGGCCACGACGCGCTCCTGGGCGCGGCGCAGTTTGGCTGCCGCGACCAGCTTCATCGCGCGCGTGATCTTCTGCATGTTGCGGACGGAGCGAACCCGTCGGCGCAGGTCTTGAAGGTTTGCCATAAGCAGTTGTCAGTTGCCAGTTGTCAGTTGTCAGTTAGAAAGCATCGGCGCTCTGCTGCTAATAACTGACAACTGGCAACGGGTCACTTCATTCTAAAAATCAAGCGGAGGTCGCGCGGGCTTCCGCCATGAAGCGTTCTTTGAATTCGGTGACGGCGGCGCGCAACTCGTTTTCGATTTCGTCATCGATCTTCTGGCGCTGGCGCAGCTTTTCAAGCAGGCTGCCGCGCGTGTTCTCAACGAAGTTCAACAATCCCGATTCGAACCGTTTCACATCCTCAAGGGCGATGTCGTCAATATAGCCCTTCGTGCCTGTCCATAGCGAAATCACCTGTTTCTCGACCGGCATGGGCGAGTACTGCGGCTGCTTGAGCAACTCCGTCAGTTTAGCGCCGCGATTGAGTTGCTGCTGGGTTGCCTTATCGAGGTCGGAGCCGAACTGTGCGAAAGCCGCCAGGTCGCGATACTGCGCCAGATCAAGGCGCAGCGTGCCGGCGACCTGCTTCATAGCTTTGGTCTGCGCCGAACCGCCGACGCGGCTGACCGAATTACCGACGTTGATCGCCGGGCGAACGCCGGAGTGGAACAGATCGCCTTCGAGGAAGATTTGCCCGTCAGTAATCGAGATTACGTTGGTCGGAATGTAGGCTGAAATGTCGCCCGCCTGCGTCTCGATGATCGGCAAGGCGGTCAGGCTGCCGCCGCCGAGTTCATTCGACAATTTCGCTGAACGTTCAAGCAAGCGCGAATGCAGATAGAAGACATCTCCCGGATAGGCTTCACGTCCGGGCGGGCGGCGCAAGAGCAGCGAAATCGCCCGATAGGCCCAGGCGTGCTTTGACAGATCGTCGTAAACGCAGAGCACGTGTTTGCCGTTATCGCGGAAGTATTCGCCCATCGCGGTTCCCGCATATGGCGCGATGTATTGCATCGCCGCCGGGCTTGATGCCGATGCATCGACGATGATGGTGTAGCTCATCGCGTCAAAATCATCGAGCGTCTTTTTGACTTGCGCGACCGTCGATTCTTTCTGGCCGATGGCGACATAGATGCAGACCAGATCGCGGCCTTTGGAATTAATGATGGCGTCGATGGCGACGGCGGTCTTGCCGGTTTGGCGGTCGCCGATGATCAACTCGCGCTGGCCGCGCCCGATGGGCACCATCGCGTCAATGGCCTTGAGCCCGGTCAACATCGGCTGGCGTACCGGCTGGCGATCCATGACGCCGGGGGCGATCTTTTCCAGCGGATTGAACTTGCCTGTATCAATCGGGCCGCCCCCGTCCAGCGGGCGACCGAGCGGATCAACGACGCGCCCGATCAACTCATCGCCGATGGGCACAGACATGATGCGCTTGGTGCGACGCACTTCATCACCCTCTTTGATCTTCTCGTAATCGCCGAAGAGAATCGCGCCGACTTTGTCTTCTTCGAGGTTGAGGGCGATGCCGGCAACTTCGTGAGGCAGGTCGAGCAGTTCGCCCGCCATGACGCGCTCAAGGCCGTAGATTTCGGCAATGCCGTCGCCGGCTTGAATCACTGTGCCGACTTCGGCGATTTCGATGCTGGCGCTGTAACCTTCAATCTGCTGGCGTATAATCTTGCTGATTTCGTCTGCTCTAATGGCTTCCATCGTGATCTCCGATCTTCGATCAGAGGCTATGAGGCTAGGGACTGGAGGCTAGGGAAAACCTCCGATCACTAGTCTCCAGCCTCTAGCTTCTCGTCCCTGATTTCAATTGCTGATGAATCTCCTGTAACTGCGTGCGCACCGAGCCGTCGTAAACAATCGAGCCGATGCGCGTGACGATGCCGCCGATCAACGCAGCATCAGTTTTGAATTGAAACTCGATGCGCTTGCCGGTCATCGCTTGTAGCCGCTGGCTCAATTGCGCCTGCTCTACGGAGGCAAGCGGCTGCGCCGTCGTCACTTCGGCGACAACGACGCCGCGTCGCTCGTTAATGATGCGGCGGTACTGCTCATAAACCTCAGCGATGACCGGCAGGCGTTGATTGGCGAGCAGCGTACGCAGCAGGTTGGCCGTATAGACGCCGGGCCGCGTGCGTGTGATGAGGGCCTCAAGCACTTTGCCTTTGTCTTGCTGCGGCAGAACCGGGCTGGCGAAGAGGTTCGCGAGTTCGCGGCTCTGGCGCATCATCTCGGCAAATATGCGCAACTCGCTATCGATCTGGTCGACGACATTATGGGCGATGGCGACATCAGCCATGGCTTCCGCATAACGGCGGGCAACGGTTGTGGCGCTCATCGGCTCACCTCGCTGAGTTCGTCCATATACTTATTGAGCATTTGCTGATTGTCTTCGGGACGGAGGTCGCGGCGGAGGAGGGTTTCGGCCATCTCGACCGCCTGCGCGGCGACGAAGGCGCGCAGTTCGGTGTGCGCGGCTTTCATCGCGCCGTCGATTTCGCGCTGCGCCGTCAAGCGAATCTTTTCGGCATCGGCAGCCGCCGCCTGGCGAATGCGCTCGGCCTCGCGCGCCGCTTCCCCTTCGGCTTCGGCGCGGATCGCTGCGACTTGCTCATCAAGTCGGCTAAAGCGCGCTTCGACTTCGGCGAGCCGTCGCTGCGCCTCTTCCTTGTCGCGCTGCGCCTGTTCAAGCTCTTTCCGTATCGCCGCCGCGCGATTATCGAAGACCTCGCCGATACGCACCTTCTTGACGAGGATGTAAATTAGAAAGGCGACAAAGATCAGCAGGTTGACGATGCGCCAGCGCGGGTCTCTCCACCAAACTTCGGGCTCTGCATTTTCGGCGAGAAACAACAGGGCTGGTGTGATGAACGATGCGAGGATCAATCGGCCCCACCTCCCACGGTGCGCCCCAGAATGGTGCGCGAAATGTTTTCGGCGATCTGCTGCGTTTCGGTATCGAGGGCCGCCCGCGCCTGCGCGGCTTGCCGTTCAATTTCGGCCTTCGCCCGGGCGATCTCTTCAGCAGTTTTCTGCTTCGCTTCTTCGATCACCTGGCGGCGCTCGTCGAGCGCGATGGTGCGGCTCTCTTCCAGCTTCTTATAACTTTCGGCGCGCGCTTGCCGTATGGTCGCTTCGTACTCGTTAAGCTTATTATCGTAGCGCCGCGCCGCTGCGCGCGCCTGGTTGGCAGCGCCTGTGGTTAAGGTTTGTCGCTCGTCGAGAATGCGGCTGACGGGCCGGAACAGCAGCCGGTTCATCACAAAGACGAACAGCAGGAAAAGAATGAGGACGAAGACGAGCGAGCCGTCCGGGTTGATGATGTTGCTGCCCTCTGCAAAGGCGAGCGCGCCGTGTGCGAGCAAAGTCTGGACTCCATAAACAAGAATTTTATCGCTGACTCAAGCCACGAAACTTAACACACGGCTCGAAACAGTGTCAAGGACGCAGCCTCGGCAAAAACCGGCAAAAGTCCCGCAAATTCGAGCAAAGCGACGATTGCGTATCAAGCCCGGCTTTTATCGAAAGTGTAACGAGCACAACCAAAAAAGCCAGCGATTCGACGATTCCTGACAACCGCTGCCGGGGTGTTTGTGATCCGGCAGCGTCAGCCTTGCAGTGGCCTCGCCGCAAGGCGACGACCACCTTATGATTCAACCAGCATGGTTCAACCAGTGGATTCGCAGCCTGGGGCGACCGCCCAGGATCGCCCTGACATGAAAATTTGATCAACCGCTTTTGTTTTAACCTGGCTCAATCCGCCAAACGCGCGCGCATCCACAAAGGATGTTTCGTCTAAGAGTTTGTGAACCACCGACTGCTTGGCGGATCGAGATTTCAGTTCCAGACGCCGACGGCTTTGAGAAACCCTTCGAGGTTGGCTTTCTTGACGATCTCGCCGACCGCCGCGTGATCAAGGCGCGGCGCTAGCGGCTGGTCGCGTTCGGCAATCGCGTAAGCCGTGACGGCGACGATGGCCGACCCCAGCGCCAGGCTGTGGGCGTCGACCTTATCAATCGTGTCACTGGCTTTGTGATGTATCTTACCGTAGCCTTCCATCTCCACCCAGAGGTCGAGCGCCGGCACGCCTTCGAGCATGAAGTGGCCGTGATCGGTATCAAACGAGGTCTCTTGCGACAAGCCGCCGCCGCTGAGGTCTGCGAGCAGCATCTTGCTGGTGTCGCGCAGGGCATCGGCGACATCTTTGCGGCCTTCGACCTTCCAGCCCTTAGGGTGGCCCGCGCCGTTGTCTGTGTTCAAGACGGCGACGCATTTCGCCAGCTCCGCTTGATGCGCGCGCACGTAAGCGGCAGAGCCTAACAAGCCCTCTTCTTCGCCGCCCCACAGCGCAAAACGAATCGTCCGGCGCGGCCCCTGCGGCATCAAGGCAATGGCGCGCGCGGCTTCTAAAACCATGGCCGTGCCGCTGCCGTTGTCCTGTGCGCCTGTGCCGTAGTCCCACGAATCCAGGTGCGCGCCGATGATCAGCCATTCGTCGGCTTTATCGCGTCCGGGAATTTCGGCGACGACGTTGTTGACCTGTATGGGGCCGCTGACTTTATTCTGATATTCAAACTCAATCGTGTAACTGGAAGCATAAATTGGCCACCCTGGCACGTTTATACTTCCAATCGCGGTTGGCACATTTATACTTCCAATTTCGATCTCAGCAAACCAAACCGAGTTCTCGCCGCACCTCCATTAGTACCTCGTACATTTCCTTGTATTTCAGGCAGACGGGGCCTTCTAATAATGCATATACGCGTTTGAGTGAAGGATACAAGCCGTTTTGATGAATTGTAAAAGCCGCCTGTCTGATTGCCTCGCGAGATTCTCCCTTTTTTTGCTTGCGGGTGCTCTCTTGATATTCGGCATATCGTGTAGCGATTTGATGAGATAGAGAGGGGAAGTGCTTATAGATACTTCTGGCGTGATGCCCTATACGTTCTATAACTTTATAGAGCGGCGAAGGTGGATGTTCTTCCACGGCTGCTTCAAGAATACGACGTACTTTCTCTTTATCGATGGATTCCCTCTTTTTTCGCTGAAATGTTAAACGGTCGAGTGAATTTTGAGAAAGATTGGGTCTGATTAATGCTGACGTGCCGTCATATTTTTCACAGAAAAGCTGGACGACCGATTTGCCCGTATAGTAACACACGCGAAGAAGTCCATCTAATGTAACCCTCATTTTTCCACTATGCCATCCCCAAACGGTCGTTTTGGATACTCGTATTAGAGACGCAAAATTGGTTAAAACTCCTTCAGCACTTTCCTCAATGCAGATTGCGATGGCTTCTGCGAGTCGCCCCTTTGGTGGCGGTGAGGCCAAAGACGGAGCGACAGCCAGTAATTCTCCTATAACAGCCACGGACCAAGCCTGCCAGCCAAATTCTTCTTCCCCGATTTCCAGTTCGGTTGCTAAAACAGTCTCTTCTGAGATGCCCAGCCAGTTTCTGCACTTCGAGCAGTAGCCGGGTCGCGAGTAACGCTCAACCAACGCGAGCGAGTGATTACAATAACCACACTGGAGCCGCAATCGGCAACGGTGGTTTGGACAGATGGACACTGTCTCGAGTTCCCAGAGAAGTGGTTCGTATATCACTTCTCCTTTTATGCGCCAACCTTCATAACAAGCAGGGCACCAGGCCCGAACAGAGCGAATGAGGTGTCGTTGTGAAAGGATGTTGGTCCAGGTCAGCAAAGTGAGAAAACGAAGGTCTTCACGTCTTGTGATCGCCTCTAACGCCTTCACCCAATCTGTCGCTATGACGCCCGTACTATTGATTGCTTTGATTCTATGGCTGACCGTAGAACTAAGCGTTCTTTCCCCCTGACAAGCCCAATATTCCTTGTCCATCGCCGGCATCACCCCTTTGCTGAACAGCACTTCCACTGAGACACTATGCGCTTCAGCCAACCGAATTATGTAACCGGTCAGACTTTCTACATAAGGTGTTCCGATCCCTACCGGCGTAAGATGATAAAAGTCGCTGTGGGATAGGACAATCGATTCTGCCAAATCCCACGACTCGTAGATTGTGGAACCATCAGGCATTGCTTCCCTGGCCTCCGATAGGATCCCGCCTGGGTTTACGAATGCCCGGTTTAAGCTTTGGCGTGCGCGGTTGTGATTGAGACTCTGGAATCTGAACTTGCCCACTATTATTCGCGGACATATTCAATCCCAGAAGATTTTGCAACCGTGTGCGCGCCCCGGCCTTTTCTTCGATGATCGATTCACCTTCGACTACTTCCGATGCTATCTTCTCGCATTGCGAAGTTGAAAAGGCCGTGTTCCGGAGCGTCTTTATCGTCAGCGTTTCTTTGCCGCTCTTCAGCGAGGCCACCAGTGCTCGCAACAACCAATCTTTCAAGATTCCCACGCACCCGATGCTTCCTTCGTACAGGTATTCCCAATGCTGAGTCAGCTCCGGTTCTTCCTTCAGCGGCAGGTAGCGCTGGAAGGTCAGCAAGATATTCAAGAACATTCCGCGATCCTCGTCAGAGTCCGCGCGATAGCGCCGCAAATGGATATCTGTGCTCCGGCGGCTGAGTTGGCCGCTCAAGTTGCGAAACGCCAACAACTCGTAAGTTCCCAGCAGCACATGGACGGTGTTGGTCATATTAGCCAGCGACTTGATCGAATCCATTTGATCCTGGAACCTGCGCCCCGAAGCCATTTTGGCGAGGTGCTGGGCTTCATCGACCATCACGGCCGTAGTCTTCCTATAACGTAAAGCCTGTTCGAGTGCATAGCGCAGTTCGGTGCCGGGCAATGTCGGGTGGATGATGAACTCATTCTTGATAGGAGCGTATCGTGAATCGGGATGCCTTTTGTACTTGATGAGCGGCTCCTTCAACTCGATTAAAAGCCGCTTGTAGAAATCTTTCCAACTCCAACTACCCGAATCCGGACCAACCGCCTCAATGCTGACGAAAGGGATACGTCCGGGGTCGGCTTCCATCTCAGGCAACATCTCGGCGATCAGTATTGTTCGGATGCGTTGCTGCAGCGTCGTCTTGCCAACCCCAGTCGGACCAAAAAGAAAAACAAGATTCGACCCCGCCGGCTCAAGGATGGCGCTCCGCAGTTTCTCACTTGCTTCTTTCAAAAGCGGATGCGCCATCGTGTACTGTCTGAAGTACTCAATACGAGTGGACGCGGGCTGATCGAGCAGTTCCCGAGGGAACCTCTGTTCGGCTGCCATGATTAAAACTCTCCGAATATTTCCCCGCTTACTAAAGTGTCGGGGATAGCTGCTTCGTCTGGCGCGCGTTCGTTGTGCAGTTCGCCGGGAATATTTTTCGAGTGGGACATTCCGGCGTCTTCCTGATGTGGCTTCAAGCTGTTGGCTTTCTCCAGAATGCCACTGGCCTCTTTATCACGCAGGCGCTGAGTCAATATGGCTTCTTCGTCTTCTACTGATCGCAGGAAGCCGGCCAGCTTCTTGGCTGTGATGTTGAACTGCTCCGAGTGTTGCTTTCGCCGCTTCAGCAGTTCTTTGCTGGCCAGCATGATTTCTCGTTCCGAGCGACCGTGAAAGATTGCATAGTATTGCGAGATGCACTGCTGCCACTGGTTGCGGACAAAGGCATAAGCGATGCCAGCGTCATAGGGTTCGTGCCGTACCTCGACCCATGTATTCTCAATTGCCGGGTCACGGAAGGCATCACACCAGTAGAACAGGTAATTCACCTTGACACCCCGGCCTGGCGATACCTTGGCCGTCCCTCGTCGAGTAGTCGGGCGCGTGAACATCAGAAAGTTCTCGTCGTAGGGAATCAACCGCTGAGGCCGCATTCCTGCCAGAGCCGTGCCGGCCGCGAAGGCCTCGCGCGGACTTTGACCCAACGCGGGATGATCCGTCGTGTCGTACAGTTCATAGGCAAACTCACAGAAGAAAGCATGCAGACTGCTGAATGTCCACACAGCTTGATTCTTCGGGTTGACCGACTTCGTCACCTGGCGCACATTACGCATGATTTGCGTGTTTGCCCGCAAGTTGTGAATAAACCGGGTATTCAACGTGCCGAATAATCGCTCGCACACTGAGCCGAATCGCGCCTGTGCCGGTGGTCGGGTGCGCTTCGTACATTCGTATCGCGCGAGCAGCGTCTCAAAGTAGATGCTGGCAAATTCCTTTCCCCCGTCGACGACTAGGCTCTGCGGGAAGCGCCCGTGCCTGCGAACGCACTCTCTGAGGACCACCATGCAGGCCCTATAGCTTGGTGGATCGAAGCTCAGAACAACGGCCAGAAAGCGTCGGGAGTAGGCGTCGGTGAGAATCGTTGCCCAGGGACGGCCAAGATTTCGGCGCGTGGTCGAACATATCAATTCGATGTCAAGTTGAGTGTGATCCACATGACATATTTCGAAAGGGCGATCTCCATGTCGGGGTGTTGTTTGATCTAATGCCCAGTAAAACGATTGGTGTTGGTAGGCCGCACGCCTGCCTTGCCGTTTCAAGATTTGCTCGTAACGAGGCCGCTTCTTCACTTCACTGATGAACGTCTTGTAGCTCGGGGCGATCATGCCGCGCCGCTCGCATAGTTCCAGGAAAGAAGCGTAGACCTCCGTTTTCCGCTTCTGTTTGAGAGTCTCGTAATCCTTTTCGATAAATTCTTTGAGAAGCTCTATGGTCGCCTCCGGCATTCTGCGGGTGCGATTTCCTCGCATGCGTTTTTGGGAGAAGAGACCGAGATATCCACAACCGTATTGGATTTCTGCAGTCCGATATCGGGTCGCGTAGGCGCGCACTGTACGTTTCGATACTTCCTCATCAGGCATCGGTGCGCCCTGCAAGTAGGCGATGGCAAGAGCGGCTCGGCGGTTCGTCTCGCGCAGATCTTCTTTGCTTGCCGAGATGATCAGGTGCTTGATTTCCGCGATCCGGGTTGAGTCCGCTTGACTGGCGACTCCCTTGATCCTACCGTCCTTTGCGAGTTCTTCAAAGGTAGGCAGAGGAAGCTCGATGACTTCGTTGCTGTCTCCCAGTAGACTAACTGTGGTTGTTCCGACATTGAGTATTGTCCAGGCTTTGCCGTCCCATTCGACTATGGTGTTCACAGCCAGTTCGACGAATCGGGAGCCGTGGGATGAGAACGGAGCGGCGATGACCATCCGCTCATAAGCTGTGGCAGTTTCTTCATCCGGGAAGAGTCGAACTCGCTCCGGCTCGGCGAGGCAGGCGGCGTATAAATCGACGTACAAGAAATCGAGGCCGATCAGCGTATAAGCGTCATCGGGTCTCACTTCTTCCTGGCCGAGCAAATCCTTTAAGCTGATCCCCGGCTCCCTCGACACCAGCAAATGGATTCGGTCACGGGCTTCGTCCGTTACTGTGAGAGCCTCCGCGCGAAGATAGTCGTCCAGGAATTGAATGTTTCGCTGAAAAATCCAGTTGATGCTCTTCGAGGATAAAACCCGATAATAGAGACCGTATCCCTCCGCAACTTTCTCGCCGGGAGGACACCGCCATTCGCTCTCGTCGAGGAGGTAGCGATTAGGCTCTTTCTCCGCGAGCTTCACCAACTCCTCTTCGGTTTTACATTCTTCCCAGCCCGCCACCTCCTCTCGGAGAACGAAATAGTCAGGGGTGTGGTAAAAGCCGATGGGTTTCCCATTGCGGGCTTTGTAGGAAAGCTTTATCTGGGGGGGCTGGTCATAGTATTCATGGACTCCTATATCGTGCTCCATTTCACGAACTGCGGCCATCTCGATGTGGCTCTCTGCCTGGACTATCCAGCCCATCTTTCGACTGGGATAGCGCCCGGAGACGTTTCCTCGGGCGCTCTGCACTCGTCTGGACGGTTGCGAGGATCGAATACGACTGACCAATTCGCAGGCCTGCGGAGAGAGTTTTAGTTTTCTGCACCAGGAAAGGAATTGCTCCTCGCTTAACATACTGGTCGCCCTTCCCTGAAGCGCATCCGGTAATAGATTTCCCGTGCGAGTTCGACATCGCGCAGGCAGTATTCTCCAATTTCCCGGTGCCTACCTTCTAAAAAGAAATCATAGACTTTGGAACCATCTACACCATCCCGTTTGGAGCTTTCCAGACCGAAGAGCGTCGCCATTTCGTCGAGAGAGATGCGCTGCTTCCAGGCGGTGAACTGCCACATCACGTCGTAGACCGGGTCGGAGCGGTACCTCGCGAAGCTGATGGGCACTGGAGGTTCCACTCGATGGACTAGCGAGCTCTGCCACATACATCTTAGATCGAAGTCAAGGATATTGTGGCCAATGAATAGCAGCTTGCTGCGTTTGTAGCTACCGATCAAATTCCAAAAGTTTTGTAGCGTTTTCTTCTCATCAAGGTGGAATTTTAGGGTGCCCTTGTCTCGACCATAGACTCCTGCATATTCGAGCTTTTGGTCGATTAGAATGTTGACGCCAATAGCGAGAATCCGGGCGTATCCAGGCCTTAGCGCCAGCTTGCGATAGCTTTCATCGTCGAGAACCCCGAATTTCTCAAGGACAATCCGGCTGTCCTGAGGAGGCGGCAAAGTCTCAATATCCAAAATCACTTCCATCAACATGGCGTACCTCCGCCTTCTGGCAGCGAACGCTCGCTGGGCGAGGCTCGGCCAGGGCCGTTGATCCCTGTCGTTTGTGGACGCAGGGAATAAATGGCCTTGGAGAAAAAGGCACCGATTTCCTGTTGAAGTTTTTCTTGAGCTTGGCCGAAAGGTTTGTTATGCTGGTATCGATTTAACAATTTCCTTTCGGAAACAGGAAATCACGCCCGCCGTTCCCGCGGCGGGTTTGCTTTTTACCTCCTATTATTTCTTGTCTTCGAGTTGAGCGAGCAACTCGAACGTGTTGCGCCCGAGGTTGCGGAAACGCTGGCGGCGATCTTTTCTAACCGCAGTTGAAACCTGTTCCTTAGTGACGTCGAAGCCCAATTTCTTGAGTTCCTCAGCAATCTGCTTCACGTGGAGCCGGCTTCCCACCTTCCGCAAAACGATCTCGGCCGCATCACCGATCGTAAGGTTCGGCGGGGGGCGGGCTACTTGATGACCCTTACCAAGAATCGCAATCGCCTGCCGCAGCACTTCAATCTCTTTGGTGATGCGGCCCAACTCGGCCTCTTTCTCAGTAAGGGCCCTTTGTAATTGAGCTATCCCTTCCATGAAGCTGATTATTACACTTGTGGGGTCACGAGTCAATGATATTTTAAGGATTTCGGGTACAAATTGGGGTCAATAAATCCCTAAAATACTGTCTATTCAATAGGCGCGCTGTCCGTGCGGACAAGATGACGGCTATTGCTTTGCCCAACTGAAAGGCAAGCCGTATGGCATGTCCAGACAATTCTTATTTATTTATGCGGCTCTATCACCCAGCGATTCTCTTTGGGAATTACCTGTTCTGGAAGATCAAGGCAGTCGTCTACGAAACAATTTATCGATATGCCGGTCATCTTCGAATAGGCGAGAAGGGCGAACACGGAGGGGATTCGCTGACTGGTTTCAAAGTCAGCAACATAGCCTGAGTGCGTCGTCTCTTCCGCGCCGAACCGCTGCAATAAGTCGGCCATCTTGGCCTGGGTGGCCCCGATTCGTTTCCTGACCTGCTCCAATTTCTTCCCAAGATATTTTGGCCGTTTCTGCGCCTTACGCCCCATAAGAGTCGCCTCCCAGGAGCCGTAAAGAGAGCATCGGCTTACCAATATGTGTAGGCTTGACTTCACTCGTAAATACGAGTATAAAGAGGCTGTAATCATGGTCTTCCGAAACACTCCAGTGTTTCCGATAGACCCTCATTGGCTCAAAGAATAGCAGAAGGGAGCGAGGCTGAGAAGAATGGCCTCGGTCAGTACAGGTGTCTCACCGATATGGTATGGGAAAGGGAGACGACTATGCCACCATTAACCCCAAATGAACAGCAGCGAATTTACGAAGAAGAAAAAGTTCGGATCGAAGCTCAGGAACAGGCTAAAAATGCGATCGCCTACGCGCAGCCGTTTTCCTGGGTTAAATTTCTGTTTCTCGCAGTTATCCTTAGCGGCGCTGCGTTCTTCCCTTCAATGCTTCTTTACTTATTTTTCATCGCTCCGATGCTGGGGATCAAAGATCCCACTCCGGGCGGCGCGATGGTCTTTGCCTTTATTGTCGGCAGTCTGGCAGCGCGCTTATTCTATCGCCCTGCGCAGCGCCCTCTGTAGCTCATGATCCAAAGGAAACTCAAACTTGATACCGTTCTTTCATTTCTTCAACGTAGGCAAAATTCCAGACCCCTACACTGGTTGAGATGGACAGCAGTTGCGGGTTTACCAAACTTTTGGGGCAGGAACCCGGCTTTGTGGGTAAGTGCTTGAGTTTTTGAGTGAATAGTGGTCAACTAGCTTTGGGGCAGTATTTGGGCAAACCAGTTAGGGGTCTAAATATTTAGGTCACGTTGGATGGCTAAAACATCTCGGCTCGTAGAGTTAGCATCTGACCTCGCAACTAAATGAGGAATTGATAGTTCACCAACCTCGAGTCCACAAGCGGCACTTACGCATTCCAAATCAATCCAGCAACCATTGCCCCCAAAATTGCGCCGGCTACGTATCGTTGCAATTGTGGGCTTGATGCCGAACCAGTCTGGGCAAAATTAGCGAGGTGCTCACAGTTGAAGAAGACCGCGTGGTAAGGGGTGCCAAGCATTTGCTCGGCCCGGTGGATGATCGCCTCTTGCTCCGCCCGGTCGCGGGCAATGCGAGCGACGAGGCGCACCGCTTGGTCATTGGCGAAATCTTCAAAAAGACTGTATTGAACGCCCTTTTCCTTATGGTTCTCAATCACCCAATAACCATAATAGCCGAGGATCCATCCGACGTAGATGGCTTCATGCTCAACTTCACCAAAACGGGTTTGCCTGGTAACTGCAATCTTATCTCCCCTCAGAAAGCTCATATAAATCTCCTTTGCAAGATCGCCCTGAATGTAACATAAACAATAAGTACCTTGCTAGAGATTTCTTCGATAATTCTGTTGTCAACGGCTCAAGGAAGCTACCTAGCCTGGACTGGGAGTAGCAGATGAAAAAGGCGCAAGTGGTGACTCCCAAGGTCATGTTCAGTCTCACCTAAATGAGTGCCTTTAATTCCCTTCGCAATCACACCCGAGAGAGCTGACTTTGCAAGCCTACAGTTTATAACAATCTTAAGTAGCATCCGTCGCTCTTCGATAATTTTCCCCAAACCATCCCAGGCTACATCCGACCGACCATCCATTACATAGCCAATCATCCCACTCGCTTGGAGGCCCTTCGAATAATATTCTTGGACAAAAGCCATCATTCCTTCGTCGTCAGCGTAAGTTACATATTCCGTTGAAAATTTGCCTTTGGGATATGTGACATGTAGTCGCTTTGCCTCAAACGCAAAGTAATCCCGCTGCGAATTACGATGCTTAAACCGAAGATCTATACGCCCTAGGCGTTCGCCATTTAGACCTAAGAGCCAGTGCTGAGTAACGACGTCATAGGGCAACTCGGCAAACAGGGGATCGTTAGCAAGTCGTCCAGCTAATCTGAAGGTGATGGGATCTTCGTGCTCACTTCTTTCCGGCTGCTCCATTCGCGCCCAAGCAATAGCTGTAGCTTCGAGAATTTCGGTTAGATAATCCTCATCAAAAGGATTGAACTTCGGATCAAGCCTTCCAGTAAGATCTCGAAACGTCATGCATTCTGCCTCACCAAATACTCGAAGATGGCGTCGGCGTCATTAAGTGCCGCACTGCGGCACCAGTTGCGCATTGTGGCTGGTTTCAGCATGTAAAGGCGATCGGGCTCAAAGTAGCTAAACCCTCGCAGGTAACTAAATGGCCCATTGCGGCGCTGCGCTGCTTTAGTCGTTCGGTCAAGTGCTTCCCAAAGCGCTTCCTCGCCTCCAAGCTGTTTGTAAGGTCTGCGCTCATTAGTGAAAATCACTGTCATAAGGATTAAATTTAATGATTCCGAAACTCTCGCCTCGGCACTGAGCTTGATGCCTCGTTTTCTAGCAAGGCGGTTAAGCACATCACACAGTGTGTCAGCATAGCGTTTTCGAGCAGCCTGATCAGGAAAGGCAAGGGAGGGAATGTCGGCGTCAAGATTCGAACGGTGAATACTTGGCTGATAAATATCGAGAGTGTCCTCAATCAGAATCCTCTCATTATCCGTTACGGAAAAGTAAGCTTCAACCAGCGGCTCAAGTTCATTCATTGCATTCTTAACCAGATCAGTTCGTTGGGTTGCATTAGCGCGTCTTCCGTTACGTTCGACACCTTTTATGATATTAGCAGCTTCGCTAACAATCTCTTTTGCATTGGACGGTGCAAATTCACTATCAGGAAGAGGAAATGGCAAAGCCAAGCTTTCATACACATGAATTTGATCACGGCCAACTCCTAAATTTGAACCCGAATGAAATGTAATGTATTTGAATAATTGAGAGCCAATAGCAGCAGAGAGGAAACGGAGTAGATCCGCGTCATTCTTACGGCCACCTATAGAACGCAGTCCGTCAAAGAACCGCACAACCCCTTCATAGTTACAGAACGCGCATTTTGTGAACCCTTTACTATAAACTACCATTGGTGGAGTAAAGACTCTATTATCCGGCTTTCGGCGTAAATATTTTAATGAAGCCTTGATTTTCTGCTTCCGATGCACGACTGCTTCCAAAGACTCCTTCAACGTTGAAAAATCCTGATCTTGCGTCACAAGTTGCGGAAAGTCTTTGTCATTGGGAAGGAACTTATCAGAAAGATCCCACGGCTCAAGCGGCTCCGGTTCGCCTTGAGTAACTCCCGGATAGAAGGGCTGGAAACCTACCCCGCTGCTCCACTGCTTTTGGGATATTGCATCAGATAGCCGTGGATAGTAGTCCAATCTACGGAGAAAAGTTTCATCGCGCGGCGTACCCCAAAATTTACGGCTCCAGAGCCCTTGCAGTCGCTCCTGCAGCGCCGCTTCAAGTACAGCCCGTTGTTTTACGGGCTTGTGGTCATCTGGTTCGATGACAAATACCCCTCGGCGAGGGTCAAAGCGGTTTAATTTCGGAGTTTCATAGGCAATAGTGTGGTCCAAGGTGGGTGTTCTTTTGAGGTAGCGAAGGATAAAGCAAGGATGAGTAGCTTTGAACAAAATGCGTCTGAAATCAGCGAGTTGGATAATTTTTTCGACGGTCACTTTGCGGAACCAGTCTCCTTCAAGTATTCCACTGCGATTTACAAGGATAGATGAAGGAAGTAACATACAGCCGACACCGCCTTGGCCAAGAAAGTCTGATGAACGCAGCACAAAGGATAAGGCAATTTGCTCCTTGCCCCGGCTTTCCCAGGGTGGGTTACCAATGATGAGGTTGAAATCTTTTTCAAGCGGCAGATCACCGTTGATAAAATCGCCCTGTAAGATGACGGGAGTGCTAATAGGCTCGTCTGAGGTCCAGAGTAGGGCGGGGAGAAATGGGCCTTGGTTCACCTTTTCCTTGAACTCCTCGACATCCATTGGAATCAGTTTCTCGAAAAGCGCAAGATAGAGGCTAAAAGCAGCAATACGACAAGCAACTGGGTTAACATCCACGCCACGAATTTGCTTCTGGAGAATGCCCAGCAGTGCCTGTGCCTTGGTTTGGTTACGGCGCGTTAAATTCTCTTGACGCCATTGCTCGGCGAGCAGGTTGAACATCCCTACTAGGAAGACCCCTGAACCACATGCCGCGTCAAGGACGCGCCAATGCTCAGTCCCACTGTAGCGCTCTTCGAGCGCGACATGGAGGGTCGTTTCAGCCAAATGTCGTGGCGTGTAGTAGGCTCCTTCCTCCCTCTGCTTTTTGAGGTCGGCTTCTTTCATGAACTCCTCGTAAATAGCGCTAATAGTTTCTACGGGAATAAAACGAAAGTCGTATGCCCAGAAATCCAGTGTCATCTGACCAGACTCCATATCATGGCCGCTGAGGAAGTCAGACAGAATATCAAGATGGACCTTACTAATGTGCCGTTCTTCGTCGTTTAGGGCTGTGTCGAACATCGTCCCATTGAATTCACTTTTGAGCCGAGGAAAAAACTCTCGGTAAAGGAGGCGCTTAGTTTCTCCAGCCTGTGGACGTTTTAATATATCGAGTAGGCTGCTCGTCCCTTTAGGGTAATAGTGCGGCTTGATGAACTTGCGTTCGTCAAGAAAAGATACGAATAAGGCCCGCCCAAGTAATGCGTGGGCGCGTGGAAGATCCCAGCCTGCGGCTTTTAATTTGCGCGTGGTGAACTTAAGATTCTCAACCAGACAGCTATCTACGGTTTCATTAGTTGGAAAGAAGTGGGCGTTGTCATAAAAAAATTGGCCGGTCTCAATTGAACGCAGGAAGTAGGCCCACTCTAGTGCCTCAGCAATGTTACTGAGGCTTGGAATGAGACTAGACAGATTGTCATTAAACAATGGACCGGTTGCCGAATCCTTTTCAGGCTTTTTAATGGCGCTATGGGCCTCCACCTGATTAGGCGTGAGGAAAATGAGGAGTGGGACCAATCCTTGATTCCATACAAAAAGATGGCTCTCTCGCTTTTGCTGCCTGGTAAAGGAAGTGCCACCGCACAGGTAAACGGTCGGGCGGCCGTCGACACATAATATCCCGCTCAGGCTGAGCTCTCTCCACGCTTGTCGCAAATAATGACTATATGGGAGCAATTCCGGGTATCGTTCGATATCACTCTCTTTAGAGAGAAACCATGAACCTGGTGACGCATACTCAGCAATCTCAGCAATCTTTCGATCAAACGTATCAGGCATTGTAGATTATTCTCATCTGAATGAACGTATCGCTCCGATTTGGTAAAGTTTCAACTCCACTGTGCCATCTCTACCAGGTTCACTCTTCAACTGATCTTGTGCCGGTCGTGTTGTTAGTGAAGCCTCTACTTCACTTCACGCGATATTCCTAAGCTTTTCCACCTTCTCATGAATAGGAACAAGCAACATCTGTCCCTGATGCTTCAAAATATCGATGGCCTCTGCGCCATTTTGGGCAAAAATAACAGTGGGGCCATTTGTAATTAAGTAATCCTCTGACTCATCGAGCCGGATGCCATGTTTTTCCAAATAACGGGCTAGTCGCTGCACCTGCTGAAGTGATATCCCTCGCTTCAGCAGGTCGCAAATGATCAGCGCTTTCACTACCTCTCGGACGGAGTAAAACGACGTCGGCTGTCTGCCGGCAGCTTTAGGGTTACGCATCTTCGGGGTCAATAAACCTATTTGTGCCCAGTAGACCGCCTGTCTACGAGTCATTCCCGTTATCTGAAGTAATTCAGAAATGGTGTAACGGCGATTACGCAAGGTTGCACTTTTCGCTACCATACTAGGCTGTGGAAGCGGATTCGTAGATTTTTTTTCTCTTTTTTTCATATACATGTTTTATGACAATTGTCAATAAACTTGTCCATCATACAAAAGAATTATCTTGGATGCAATGGGAGAAATCGTTGTATGAGAGTCTAAGAATTTAATTACGCAAAGTTAGAGCAGAGGAATGAAAGAGAAAGAAGCGGTTTTGCAGCCTTTGGGTGTGATCTTAAATTTTCTCTTGCCTTCTCCTTGCCGATGTGATCACCACGACAGAAGTAATGATTCTCAGCTCGACAAACTTGGCGTATACTCACGGCAACTTGCCAATGTAGCAAGTTAGCTGAGTCAGAGAAGAAGAGGAATGAGCTATGTCCCGAAAACAAGTGAAGTGTTCCCGGTGCGACGGCACAGGTGTGCTAAGAATTGAAATAGCAAATGTCCAGCCTGGCGAACTGCCCTGCCTGCCATGCAAGGGCAGCGGTCGAGTGCTGGTCGATATATTCCCGGAGGAACGTCCAGTTTGCAGGCGCTGTAATGGCATGGGTTTTGTGCACGAGGCGATTCCCGGGTTTGAGGGATCAAGAGTGTTCCCTTCACCATGCCCAGAGTGTACTGGTTATTTGAGAGTGTTAAGGTTCTTCTGATGCACGAAGCCGTCTGACAGACTGACAAGCTGAATAGGTCGGGCGAACTTTTGGCAGCTTTATGCTTCCAATCTGTACTGCCGGCAAATTTATGCTTCCAGTGCTGTCTGGCAGGCGAATCAGCAGTGCCCGAATTTTGCAATTTGAGCGGGTGCCTGGCAAGGTTATGCTTCCAGTCGCGGCAAAGTTATGGGTTTAGTCACAAATCGTCACCGCGCCGTTTTGCATCAAGCGGTCGATCAGCCTGGCGTCTTCCTTGCCGACCTGCGCGACGGGGAGCGGATTGAGGTGCGCGCCCCAGTCGAAGGAGAAAGCATTCAGCACATTGTTATTTTCATTATCGCTGATGACGACGGCACCAGCGCCGGCATCTTTGAAAATCTGAAACGCCGCCGGAACCTTGGCGAAGCCCTCGAAGCCGTGCGCGAAGATCGCCGCCAGATCGAGCATGACGATGCGGCCTTTGAGCTTGTCGGCCTGGGCTTTGAGCTTGTCGGCATCGATGTCGCCGATTTTGAAGATCTCGCCGCGCACGCCGCCTGTAGGTGTAGACGGTGCCCAACCTAGCGACTCAATGAAGAGGTGGCGTTCTACGGGAGCCAGCATGCGCCCGCGAGCGTAGCCGCGCTCCCAGCCGTTCGGCAGACTGAAAGGTTCAAGCTTGACATTCTTGATGCCCATGGCGCGGAACTGTTCGGCGGCCCATTCAGCAGAGCGATGATAAGCCGGCGACCCGGTCAGCCTGCCACCGAATTTGTCCGTGAGGTTTTCGAGATATTTCATCGCGTGACCGCCAACCAGAACCGAACCGGCGAGCCGCGCCGAAGCCTGTTGCACATCCGGGGTTGGTTGCTGGGCGAGGGCCAGCCGAGCAAGCAGTGCGACAAGCATAACCAGAACGAGAGCAGAGCGTTTAGCAGGGTTCACCATCATCCTCCAGGTTTGAATCATAGTTGAAGAAGCGAGTTTGAGACTCACCTTGAGACTACGATTTTTAGAAACGCAAGATCATACTTTCTCAAATGGTCTGAAATTGCGCCATTCATTCTGAGCGCGATTCTGAGAATCACCGAGAGATCGATTAGCTCAAGGGTCAGAGCAGCGGACTCATCAGAGATCGTTAGGGCAAGCGCAGGGACGAATGTAGTTTCAATTCTTATCCTACCGACGGCAACAAAGCTGCAATCCTCCGGTTTCTTCAACTTTCATTCTAACGCGCAGGTTACCTGAAAGCGCGCCTAGTGAGGCGTTGCCGCGACAGGCGAGTTTAGCTGAAGGTGCGTTTCCCTATGCCATTCGGCCCCGTGTCATACCTTCAGGAAAGTAAGGAGGGCTTTCAGGTTAAACTGCGGTCGAATCGCTGTGCCGGTGCGAATTTCGTGTTGAGTTCGGACACCTCGATTACCGGCAAGGTGTTTGGTACGAATGGACAACCCATGGCCCATGTCTGTCTCGAACGAACATCGACCGAAGTGAAGACCGCAAGTTCTTACTTCCGTATCTTCGACTGCACAAAGGAGAAGAGTCGGTATGAATTGAAGGAGGTTCCGCCAGGCAAGTAGCTGATCGTCGCCAACAAGAATGGGAGACTGAGCGGCAACGAGCCTTTCCCAACAGCCGACTACCCCGGCGTATTTGAAAAGGAGAGCGCGACGGTGATCACCATCGGTGCAGGGCAGAAGTTGGATAGCTACGACATACACCTCCCTGAACAATCGCCGACGGTCAGGATTGAGGGGGAGTGTCGCTTTTCGAATGGGCAACTTGCGACAGACGCCTCCACCAAACTGTGTGTCGAGAATCCGCATGAAGGATAGGAGAAGACGATATAGGGGACGGCTGATCAGGGACACTTCAAGATAAGCATATTGCAAGAGATGACAGGATGGTGGGCAGGAGCAATGGACGCATACAGTGGAAAATTCGAAAACTGCCCTGAAATAGAGATGCTTATGGCGGCGCAGGGTGGGAGATTAATTGACCTCGAAACGAAAGCCGTAAAAATTGACGGTAAGCAGGAAGCGCGGGGTATTAAGCTGGTCTTCCCCTTCAGATTCTGTAAGAAGAAAAGATAAAAAGTGATTCGGAGCGTGCGTCATTCGCGCACGTAACCTCTGACTTTTTGCTTCATCTAACCGGTCATGACTTTTAGTAATAACCGGCTTTTGAGTTAGTCTTGCCGGGTGATTGCCGAATTGCCGGAGAGACATTGGCAGGTCTACAGTTGCGGGACCGGCAGCAAAGGTAAGAGACGAATAGGTGCACAGTGCCTTGCTGGACTAACGCGCCGCGGCGAAGCGCTTGTTCGCGCTCATGATCGATGCGTCGGTTTGGACATGCCACAGTCAGGCAGGAGCCAGGTGAGCCGCTCACTTCTCACACCTTTGTGCATAGCCTCAAGCGCTACGCCGCCGAGGCCTCTGTTACTCAAATTGACAAGACCTTGCGACCCGCTACAAATCCCGCTACACTCAACATTTCGCCATCGAGCAAGTTACCCGTAAATGGTTCTCTCCAAAGGCGCGGCCCCTTAGCTCAATGGTCAGAGCAGCAGACTCATAAGATAATCATGAAATCCGACTCCTACCTTTTGTAGTTCCAATACTTACAAGCCTCTCAGCACTTTCAAAAAACGAAATCCTCTGCTCATATTTTAACATTCATGTCAATGGCCCCTAAGAATTTTTCAGAGAAACCCCTAGCAAGTGGTTGACACACCCGCTATAATTTTTGTGGACGCATCTTCCGAACGAATCCTGGGTTATAGGGAATGATCTATGAAAGCCACCTGAAGTCTGGACACATTTCATAAAACAGGCATCAGGTTGAGTTTGGCTGTAGGATCGAATCCATCCCAGCCGCTTTGATCTTTGACAATCAGTTCCGCAACGACACGAATCAGGCTACATTCA
>Ga0307468_100000042_pt1 | contig 62242 bp, 40 predicted proteins | sample atmdna_FD_203085 | JGI IMG/M metagenome (GOLD analysis project Ga0307468, IMG submission 203085) | Hardwood forest soil microbial communities from Morgan-Monroe State Forest, Indiana, United States - atmos_gases AM2C_05 | ecosystem: Environmental > Terrestrial > Soil > Temperate forest > Bulk...
TACCAGCGGACGCACAGAATGATGATTGAAGAATCGAAGTGGCGGCCCTTGAACAGAGATGAGGAGCCAGAAGGGCAATTGTTCATTCCGCTGATTATGCGCCCACGCTGCTGGATGCACCAGAGCCGGTTACTCTTGCCTGCCTGAGTGTGCTAACCTCGTGCTGCCCGGTTTAGAGGAGATGATATTGATGGATAATCTACGGATGTTTCTGAAGCGCCGATGGGCATTGTGGCTCGCTACGTTGGCGATATGGTTTCTAACCACCAGCACCTGTTATCTTGTAAAAGCCCAAAATCCCGAAGCGAATAAGGCATCACTAGTGATTCGTGCCGATCAGCCCAAAGGGATCATCAACCGCAACATCTACGGGCAGTTTGCCGAACACCTGGGCCGCTTGATCTATGAGGGCCTCTGGGTAGGCGAAGACTCGCCGATCCCGAATACGCGCGGCCTCCGCAATGATGTCGTCGCCGCGCTGAAAGAGCTACGCATACCCGTTTTACGCTGGCCCGGCGGCTGCTTCGCCGACGAGTATCACTGGCGAGATGGCATCGGCCCGCGCGACCAACGACCGAGGCGGCCCAACGCAAGCTGGGGCGGCGTCGATACGAATGCCTTTGGCACGCACGAATTCCTGGACTTGTGTGAGATGCTAGGGGCCGAGCCCTACATCAATGGCAATCTCGGCAGCGGCACGCCGCAGGAGATGATGGAATGGATCGAATACATGACATCCGATTCTGATTCCACGCTGGCCCGGCTGCGCCGCCAGAACGGGCGCGACAAACCCTGGAAGGTGCCTTACTTTGCCGTCGGCAACGAGAGTTGGGGCTGTGGCGGCGAGATGCGTCCGGAGTATTACGCCGATGAGTACCGCCGCTATGCCACTTTCATCAAAGACCATTCCGGCAACCACATTCAAAAGATGGCGGTCGGATCACACGACGATTATTACGCATGGACGGAAGTGCTCATGGCACAGGCGGCGAAGCAGATGCAAGGCTTATCTCTGCACTATTACACGTTGCCGACCGGCAACTGGTCGCGAAAGGGCTCCGCGACTGAGTTCAAGGAAAAGGAGTGGCAGGCGACGCTCGTCCGCACCTTGCGCATTGAGGAATTTATCGAGAAGCATAGCGCGATCATGGATAAGTATGACCCGCAAAAGCGCGTCGGGCTGATGGTGGATGAATGGGGCACGTGGTATGACTCTGAGCCGGGCAAGAACCTGGGCGCATTGTATCAGCAGAACACTCTCCGGGACGCGGTCGTCGCAGGCATCAACCTGAACATCTTCAACCAACATGCTGACCGCGTGCAGATGGCCAACATCGCACAGATGGTGAACGTGTTACAGGCCATGGTGCTGACTGACAAGGAGAAGATGGTCATGACGCCGACCTATTACGTCTTCAAGATGTACAAGGTACACCAGGGCGCGACGTTGATCCCAATCGAACTGAGTGCGCCGGAGTATAAGGTGGATCAATCATCAGTACCGTCGATCAGCGCCTCGGCTTCGCGCGACAAAGAAGGGAAACTTCACCTCTCGATTGTCAATCTCGATCCGAATCGATCAGCCGAGATCACCACGAAGGTCGCAGGCTCAACGGTCAGGAACATCACAGGAGAAGTGCTTACCGCTCCGATGATGAACGCCATGAACACATTCGACAATCCGAACGCGATCAAGCCAACGCCGTTCAGCGGTTACCAGGTTCAAGGCTCTCAAGTGATCCTGAATATTCCGCCGAAGTCAGTCGTGGTACTGGAGCTTCAATAGCGGGAACCGCATCACCGGATGTCTAAACAACCTTTCTGCTTATCAAACGGAGTGAAGCCCATGCCTATGCATTTCAATCGTTCAGTTCGATGGTTGGCCGCATCCGTTGTCGCCGTTTTGTCGCTAGTCTCTATTGCGCCGTTAATCCTGACAGCTAGTATGGCGGTGATGGCCGCTCAGTCCGACACAAGCGCGTTCTCCCCACAGGTGAAATTCACCGGGGACGGAGACCATCAGAACATGATGGGCCAGCTTGGCATCAAAGCCTTGCGGCCCGGTGCGAATCCAAACGACCAGAGCACGTTTGATGAGGCCACCGCCAATCGATACCCCTTGCCGGAGATGATGGTCATGAAGAACGGCACGAAGGTGACTAAGGCCAAGCAATGGCCGGCGCGGCGGGCCGAAATCCAGGAGGACTTTGAGCGAGAAGTGTATGGCCGCATCCCCAGGAACGTCCCCAAGGTGAAATGGGAAGTGACGAACTCAAGTACAGGAAACCTCGGCGGCATCCCCACGATCACCAAGACGCTGGTGGGGCATGTCGATAACTCCTCATATCCGCTGATCACGGTAGACATCCAGGCGAGCATGACGACGCCGGCTAATGCCACAGGGCCGGTGCCCGTGATGGTCGAGTTTGATTGGGGGTTCCGAAGAGGGCCGACCCCGCCGGCATGGCAACAGCAACTCATTGCCAGGGGCTGGGGCTATGCGAGCATCAACCCGACCAGCATTCAGGCCGATGGGCCGACGTTGACTTCGGGAATCATCGGCCTGACCAACAAAGGCCAGCCGCGCAAGCCGGAAGACTGGGGGGCGCTACGGGCCTGGCAGTGGGGCGTCAGCCGCCTGCTCGATTATTTTGAGACCGACAAAGCGGTCGATGCCAGACAGATTGGGATCGAAGGACTCTCCCGTTATGGCAAGGCCGCCCTGGTGACGGAGGCTTTTGAACCGCGCATCGCCGTCGGCTTCATCGGCTCGTCCGGTGAAGGCGGCGCGAAACTCCACCGCCACATCTTTGGCGAAGCGGTCGAAAATCTGACCGGCGGCGAGTACTACTGGATGGCGGGCAATTTCATGAAGTATGGCGCTTCGGATGCGGTATTCGGGCCAAAGACCGCCGGCGACTTGCCGGTTGACTCGCATGAACTGATCGCTTTGTGCGCTCCACGGCCTTGCTTTATCAGCTACGGCGTGGTCGAAAAGGGCGACGCAAAATGGGTGGATGCGCATGGCAGCTTCATGGCGGCGGTGGCGGCGGGGCCGGCCTACAGGTTGTTGGGGAAGCGGGATCTCGGCACCCCCGGCAATTATCTGACAGACACGATGCCGCCGGTCGGTCAATTGATCGGTGGCGAACTCGCCTGGCGGCAACATAACGGCGGTCACAGCGTCGCCGAGAACTGGCCGTCGTTCATCGAATGGGCTGGCCAGTTCATCAAAGCCCCGCACAGCCGGGCCGGTGCGTCGAGCGCCAGCAAGCCATCCCAGCTAAAGGTTATGTCATATAAAGCAAGCGCCATTTCCGCCCCGGTCGAAAAGCCCGGTCAACTCAGCGCAGGTATCGCGCCGGTCGCCGACCAGCCGACGCCTCGAACCGACCAGAATTCACAGATCGCCCATGCCCAGTTGCTCGAAAAAGCCAGGCAGGGTCGCATTGACATTTATTTTGAAGGCGACTCGATCACCAGGCGGTGGGGCACCAGCGACGAGCAGTACAAGGACTTTCTGGCGAACTGGCGGCAGAATTTCTTCGGCTGGAATGCCGCCGATTTTGGCTGGGGCGGCGACACGACCCAAAACATCCTTTGGCGGCTCAACAATGGTGAACTGGATAACGTCAACCCGAAAATCATCGTCGTAATGGCCGGCACTAACAATGTCGGCAAGCGGTCTCCTGAAGGTAGCGAAGACCCGCGAGTCGCGGACATCACCCGTGGGATCAAGGCCATTCTGGACATCTGCCGGAAGAAGGCACCCAACGCATCAATCGTGCTGATGGGCATTACCCCGCGCAACGACAACATGGCCGTGCTGCCGATCATCAACCAGATCAACGCCAACATCGCGAGATTCGCTGACGGTATAAAGATCAGGTACCTGAATATCAACGACCGGCTGGCTGATAAAGACGGCAAGTTGTTCGACGGCATGGCCAATCCCGACGGGCTGCACCTGGCCGTCAAAGGCTATCAGGTGTGGGCGGACGCATTGAAACCGATCTTCACCGAACTACTGGGGCTGCCCGCGAAAGAGGATCACGCCCCACCGCCTACCGGAGATCCAAGCGTCAGAAACCACCCTGGCAGTCCGGGCCAGCGGTAGCTCCGGCATAAGGGCTTGGCGGCTTTAACGGCCAATCCGTCATTGGCAGGCGGTGGCAGGCTGACGAAGGATAATCAAGGTATCTTGTTTCTTACACCATTCTGAATTGTCAAATGGGCAACCGTCTCGATGTGGTAAGTCTGCGGGAAAAGATCAATGCCGGTGAGGCGGTCAAGCGAGTAGCCGGCGTCTAGCAAACGGCGCAGATCGCGCGCCAGTGTCGTCGGATCGCACGACACATAAACGATTCGCAGAGGCTTTAATGCGGCAATGTCATTAAGCGCTTCGGCGGCCCCGGCGCGCGGCGGGTCGAGCAATAACAGGTCTATCGGCTCACTCTCATCGCTTCGCTGTAGCCTTAAACTGGCAAGCCATTGCTCGACACGTGCCTGCTCAAGCTCAACATTGGTGAGTTGATTGGCGGCGAGATTGTAGCGCACAAACTGCGCCGCTTCGCGGTCAGATTCAATACCGATGACGCGGTTGAACCGTCGCGCGAGTTGCAATGTGAACAGGCCGACTCCGGCATAAAGGTCAATCGCCAGGCTCCCGGCAAACTCGTCCAGGGCCTCGCTGATCAGCGTCGCAAGCAGCAGCGCATTGCTTTGAAAGAAAGTCGCGGGACTGAAACTGTAAGTCAGGTTATGTATGGTGCGCGCAATCGGCTCAGATGGCAGGCCGTTAATCATCGGCGCAAAGGCGATGCCGCTATCGCCTGCGGCCATGTCAATCTCATGTAAGCGTGAGAGGGCAGCGTCCGCAGCCTTGGCAGGCTCGCTCGCCAAACCGCGTAAGCGAGCGAGCCCGGCATCAAGTTCCGGCACCAGCACGGGACAACTCGCAACGTCGCAGACGGCATTCGACGCCAGACGATTGAAGCCGATTCTCTGAGTCTGGCCCGATAGGGGTCTGGCAGTTTCTATCTTGATCTGGGCGCGAGTGCGATAGCCGACTTCAGCGGCATGAAGCACCGAAATCTCCTGCGGCCATTCAATCTTGCCGATGCGCGTCAAGGCGTCGCGAATGAACCCGGCTTTGGCTTCGAGTTGCGCCGCATAGTTCATGTGCTGAAGCTGGCAGCCGCCACACTCGCCGTAATACGCACAAAGCGGCGCGCGGCGCGCGGCTGAAGGATCAACGATGGATTCGATGATGGCGCGAGCGTAGTTTTTCTTACGCTCAACGATTCGCACCTTCAATTGCTCGCCAGGAGCAGCTAGCGGGATGAATATGGTTAATCCATCGTGACGCGCCACCGCGTCGCCGCCGTAGGCCAGCCGTTCGGTCGTTACTTCGATGCGGTCGCCAATCTTGAGCGCTTGTGATGTCACTCATTCACAATAACAGGTTGCGAACGGCAGCGGAATGCATAACGGCTTGAGAAGCGAAGACCGAGCGGCGTGGCGAGAGGTGGCGAGACGCAGATAAATTGTATTGAGATTGTATACTCGAAGCCGTGCGGCTTTCTTGATCCGCCTCAAAGATAGAAGAGGCTCAGGCGCGGCAGGTTGTTGGTTTCGCGCAACCTGCGGGCGACAAAGTTTTCAAGCGTCTGTTTGTAGATGGCATTATCCATTCTCTTGCGATACGCCTTCAACTGCGCTTCGGCGGCTTCGCGCAGCCTGGCTATTCCTTCATCGCCGAGGTCGCGGCGCGCGCCGGCTACCAGCAAGTGGTCGATGGCATCCAGGTCGTGCTCGATGGCTTCGGCATCGGCGCGGTTTGCGCCTTCCACTGCGCCGCGAATTTCATCGAGCCGTGCGCGCGCACGCTTGATGGTGCTCTCGATTTCGCCGCGCCCGTTATTCTGGGCAATGATGGACGCAGCGCGCAATTCGTCATCCGACCGTGCCAGGAATTCCAATAGCACTGACTTCGGAAACGGCTCGATGGGCTGCTTGTCAGCCGCTGGCGTCTCCGGGTCTTCACCTGCTTGTGTGACATTGCTTACTGAACCGCCGCCGACCTGCGCCAGCCGGTATTCAGCAAACGAGGCTTCAACTTCCTGCTGACAGTAAAAGATGGAATTAACTTTGCGGTATTTGCGCAGCCGCGCATCGTAAGCGTCGAAGGATCTGTTGATTGCCCGCAGGACGATGTGCAGCGGAATGCCGGCGGTTTTCCAGCTTTCGATCAACGCCCAATCCATGGGCGAAACCAGCAGCGGTTTCCCTCGACGGCGCACGAATTCTTCTTCGACTTCGGTGAAATAGTTGAAGTAATTCAGCCGGTCAGCGGCCCTGGCTTGCTCAGGCGTATCGTTCAAGGTTCTCTGCCCGGTGGCTGTTACGCGTCGTTTATGACAACGCCTCGACCAATCTTTCGGCGGCTCCCTGAAGCATCGCGTCTTCGCGCGCAAAACACCAGCGCATGTAAACGTCCTGCTCCGGCTCGTCCATGAAAGCGCTGCCGGGAACGCCGGCGACGCCCGCTTTAATCAGAAGATCATTCAACTCGACGGCATCGGCGAAGCGTTCGGGGATACGCGCCCACGTATAGAATCCGGAGCGCGACGGATAGACCTGAAAGCCGACCTGTTCGAGCGCGACATTCAGCGTGGCGCGCTTGCGGGCGAAGTCTTCTCTGAGGCGGTCGTAATAACTCGGATCTTTCATGAGCACGCGAGCGAGGGCGTGTTGCAGCGGCGTCGGCGTGCAGACGTAGTAAAGATTACCAAGCGGCCCCATCTTGCCGACCAGATCGCCCGGCCCATAGGCATAGCCCAGCCGCCAGCCTGACACGGCCCACGATTTTGAAAACGAGCTGATGGTTATCGTGCGCGCGGCAGCCTCAGGCACGCTGGCGGTTGCCACATGGTCAGCCGCTTCGAGCGTGAAGTGTTCGTAAACTTCATCGGAAAGAATCAGCAGGTTGAACTCTTCAGCGATCTGGCCGATGCCTTTCAACTCGTCGCGCGTCATCACGCGGCCCGTCGGATTGGCGGGCGAGCAGACGATGATGGCTTTTAAAGGGAACTCGATGCGCCGTGCGGCGTCGCGGCAAACTCGACGCAAATCGTCCAGATCAAGCTCAAGGCGGTCGCCGTGTAACTTGAAGACGTCGACCCGCCCGCCGGCGCTTTCGACCGTGAGTTTGTGATAAGGATAGTATGGCTCAAAAACCAGCGCCGCGTTGCCGCGCAGAAAAGTATGCGCGAAGCTGACGAGGCCGCCGGTTGCGCCCGGCGTGATCATCAATTCAAGCGGGCGCTTGTCGGGGTCAACGGTGATGCCGTTGAGCAGTTGCAGCTTGGCCGTAACGGCGCGGCGCAGCGTCTCTGTGCCTTCAAAAAAGCTGTAATGGTTGAACCCTTCGTGGATGACGTCTTTAGCCGCTTGTTCGAGATCGGGATGCAGCGCGACGTCGTTCTGTCCTTGAACGAGATTACCGCTCGGCGGCACGAGCCGCGTGATGGCGCGAATGTCCGGCTGTGGGCGCTTGGTTCTTGTTTGCAAATCAAACCTCCAATCGGTGGCACACGGTAAGCTTGCATACGTGCTTGAGAATGAATGATGGTAAAAGCCGTGAGCGCAACCTGTCAAGCAATCGGGCTCTTCGGTCGTCGGCTTGGATGCGCTCTGGTTACTTGCCTGATCGGCGGCTGAGACGTTAATCTAAAAAAGTCTTCATAAAATCGAAGCACTGAGAAAGACAGATCACCAAAAACAAGATTGACCGCGCAGGAGAAAGCTCGCACCTGCGCTCGACCGATTCGGTAGTTGTCTATGGATAGCAAAAAATCCTCTCTCATCTCGCGCCGGCAGGCGCTGAAATCGCTTGCCGCCATAACGGCGGCAAGCTTAATCAAACCGGCATCCTTGTTTGCCGCACCCGTCCGCAGCAAGACGCGCTTTGCCGTGATGGGCGACTTTGGCACCGGCGGCAGCGATGAGTTTGCCATCGCCCGCAAGATGGCCGAATTACACCGCGAATCGCCTATCGAATTCGTCCTCGCCGCCGGCGATAATATCTACCCGAATGGCGCGGGCCATCTGTTTGCCAAGAACTTTGAGCAGCCGTTCACCGACTTGCTGCGCGAGCAGGTGAAATTCTATACAGTGCTCGGCAATCACGATGTCGAAGCGGGCCGTCACGATCAGCTACATTACCCGCTGTTCAACATGAGCGGGGCGAATTATTACACGATAGGGCGCGGCAACGGACTGGTCGATTTCTTCATGCTCGATTCGACTGATTTCGATAATGAGCAGACGACCTGGTTAGAAAACCAGCTTGGCCAGTCGAAGGCGCTGTGGAAGGTCGCCGTCTTTCATCACCCGATCTACTCGTCGGGCAAAAAGCACGGCTCGGACATGAAGCTGCGCCACAGGATGGAACCGCTGTTTAAAAAGCATAGCGTGCAGGTCGTTTTTTCCGGTCACGATCACGTCTACGAGCGCATGAAGCCGCAAGACGGCATACAGTATTTCGTCAGCGGCGGTGCGGGCAAAGTCCGGCGCGGCGACATTGAGCGCGATAGCGAAATCAGCGCCGCGAGCTACGATGACGATAATCACTTCATGTTGATCGAGCTGGACGAGAAAGAGATCGCTTTCAAAGCCATCGCCAAAAGCGGCGCGGTGGTCGACGGCGGCGTCATCCGCCAGTCGTAAAGGCTGTGCGGCCCGCTGTCAGGCGCTTCGCCTATAGCGGTTTGCAAATGAATGTAGTTTTTGTCACAAGGGCACCAAGGCACGAAGAATCACCATCTCCTTGGTGTTGCTTTGCGTCTTGGTGTCTTTGTGGCAATTTCTCCGGCTAAGCTGAATACTCAGAAGCCAGGAACCCGCAATCAAGCGGGCTTCGCTGGATGCCCGTGACCTTCCTCAAGTCCGACAAATCGGAGTCGTCGTCCGATGTACCCGACTCTGGCTCGCCTGAACTTCATCAAATACGTGGAAAAACCCTGAATTGCCTTTGGCACGTCGGATGCACAGCCATATGTCCAGATCGTAACAAGGTTAGACAGAGAAGGGAGGAACTAGGTTATGTCGAATACGCATAAATTACGGGCCGCGCAAACGCTTATGCGGTGCTATGCAGGATTGGCGCGCAGACAGATTTGCACTCGTGCAGTGCACCATGTCTTTAAACTTGACGAGGAAACGGGAGAAGTTGATGCCGATGGCGAGGTTCTTTTGCCTCCATCCGTTGGAGGTTATTTGGGGTACAAGATAGATTCTCACCAACTGGTATCGGACTTAATCCATGCGGCTTGCTGAAGAAATTGTTGTAGTCAGTGATTTACATCTCGCCTCGGAACGCGGCAGGGGATTGTTTCAGGCGGATGCGGCGTTGGCAGAATTTTTCACCTGGGTGTATGAGAATGTACGACCAGGTCACTTGATTCTTAACGGCGATACCTTTGACTTTCTTGTGAGGAAAGATCACGAGACGGCGATCAACCTCGATGCCGCCGCAAGCGAGGCCAGGACGATTGCCGAGAATCACCGCGAGGTCTTCCAGGCTCTGAGCCTTATAGCAAACTCAGAACACCATGAGCTCACCATCATGGGAGGAAACCATGATCCGGAGTTGAGTCTAGCTGGGGTTCAACGAGAGATCGAAGACCCTCTGAGCCCTTCAGGCTCTCGACCTCTCATACGTTGGTTGATTAACGGGGAAGCCGTGCGGTTCGCGGTTGGCGATGCCAAAGTCTTGATTGAACATGGCGACCAGTACGATGCCTGGAATTGGATTGACCATGAATCATTACGACGAGTCATCTGCCTTGCCAGTCGAAATGTTGGTTATTCTAACGTTTATAAATCACCTCCCGGAAGCCAGTTGGTGGTAAACCGGTTCAATCCGCTTCGCAACCAATTCCCCTGGCTTGCCACATTGCAGCCACTCACGCCAACCATACTCCCGCTCGCGTTAGAAATCATTCTTCCGCAGTTGGATAAAGAGCAGCGCAAGACCTTGCTGAAAGCGGTGGATGAGTTTAGCCATTACAGCTTGCGGTCGCTACTTGACCTGGCGCTGCGAAAGCTCAAGCCGGAATCGGCGTATTGGAAAGAGGATGATGAAAGACAATTCCTGATCGAATGGCTGAATCAATACGAAAAAGACGAAGACACATGGGGGATAGTTGAAGAGACAGTCGAAGGGTTCAGGCGGACGCTGGCTCGATTGCGAAATATAATAGCGACCGGCTCGCTTCGCAGAATTTCTGCAAACGACAGCTTCTATGAAGTAGAGGTGATGGACAGTTTGGTTGATCCTGTCACCAGATTGACCGAACAGGGCGCTCATCTGGTTGTCTTCGGGCATACACATTCGGCTAAGGCTTATCTCGTCGGGCAGGGCCTATATCTCAACAGCGGCACCTGGGCCCAATTGACGCAACTGCCAAAAGGTGACGCAACAGAGGCTGAGTGGGCCGATTTTCTGCAAGGGCTTAAAGAAGGTCGGGCTGATAGTTTCTGCTGTCCAACCTTTATTCGCATCAGCAAACATCAAGAGACAACTGCAACGTTGTTTGAATGGCGAAACGGACGCCCGGAAGCAAAATCCGCCTGGCGCTTTGCAACTCCTGGTTGGCAAAAGGAAGGCTAGACTGTGACGATCATCGGGTTATTTTTAGACATTGGACTGGTTGGCTTTATGAGCATAGCTGATGTGGTTAAAACCCATGAGGCGACCGTATTTTTACTATCCTTCTTCATCTCAGGCTTCACCGCGTTCGCCATGTGGTCGGCCCATCGCCGCATCAAATCCGAGAAGTGGATGCAATACTTCGCCTGGTCATTTGGCTTGCTGTCGGCACAGTATCTCGTACTCATCGTTACGTGGTTTTATACTATGCATCCAGGCAAACCTGCTAATACAGATACGGGCCAGCCAATCTCCATATTCATCCTCACACAATTATTTTCTATCGCAAACAACTTATTAGCCGTTGCGGCGGCCCGTGATCTTGAAAATGAAAAGAAGCTCTTGCCAATCTGGTGCCGGCTCCTTGCCGCCGGTTCATTAGTAACTACCCTTCTTGGATATGTTTTATCTGTCCGTTACCCCGACCAACCGGCCACGGCATTTCTGGGCCGTAGTCTTGACTCGATATTTTCGGCTTACGCCGTCTACTTGATTGGCTACGCCATTTTTGCGAATCTCAGTTTTCGCCGCCATCTTCCGGTAGCCTTATCCGCCGGGGTTATCGGGCTTTTTTATAGCAGCGTTCAGATAGTCCACGGGTTAAGTCCGTTGATAGCGGTTTATGTTGTCGGCAAAGAGTACAAAGAGAGCCTTGTTTTATTAGATTCGTTCTTAATCGCGATAGCCTTGCCGCTAAAGCTCATCCTTTGTGCGTGTGCCTACTTGTTGGTCATGCGTTTCTTTGAGACGTTAAATGAATTAACCGGATTACAAGATCGCGGAATCGATGGCCGGCAGGATTATCTATCATCTGACGGATTTGTCAAACTGATCGGGGAAAAGCTGATCATGGCCTCAGCGTCTCGAAAGAATGAACCGTCTGGCGAGAGCCGTAAACCGAGGGGATTTGTAAATCTTACAATCAAGCTGCCGGGCGAAAAGAATAAAAGAATCGCCTGCATATTGTGGCCTTATCACAACCCTGACAATCGAGTTGAGGTCTTAGACTGGGACGGAAAGGGAAAGTTTTTCCGGCCAAACAGCAATCCGGTTGCAGAGAAAAAGGTAATCGAATACTGGGAGAAGACTCTTTGTTTCGTTGGCGAGGTACTGACAGACCAAAGCAAAAAGCTCAATATTTGGCTAAAAGCTAATCCTCATTCGCGCCCTGAACAATTTGACGAGCCAAATATGAAAGCTATCGTTAGCGTGGCAATCGAGACACATGGCGCAGCAATCGGCTGTTTACAGGTGTCACGGTCACGATCCGTATTTAGCCAGATGGCGATTCGGCAGATTCGAGAAATTGCCAATCTGGTTTCTCCTGCCGTGCAAGCCTATCGTGAATTGGCGGCTTTGGATCAGATAAGCATTCGATTCGCTGAAAGGCAAGCAGAGGAAACCACCTACTCTTCCAGAGCGAGTGCAGAGCTCATCGCAGACATTCTATATAATGTTTTCTCGCCGCTGGTTATGCGGTTGCAGATGGATTTCGGGTTCACCACCATCGAGCGAATCAATAAGGGTAAAGAACGTATCGCGCAGGACATGGAAAAGAAGATAGCGGTGAAGGATTGGGATAAGATTCCTCCAGAGTTTGTCGGAGAAGACATCATCACCTATCGTCTCTTAAGAAAACAATTGACCGCCAGGGTGCAGGAAACGATCAACGCCAATGAACCCAATGACCCAACCAGAGACAGGTTCATTGTGGGAAATATGATGATCGTCGTTAACGCAAATAACGATACCTACAGCCATCCGGCTCTGGGCTCAAATTATCTCCATCGGAAAGCCGCCTCGACCCTGGCTGCCGACGCCTTTCTTGATTTTGCGCGGGACTATCATAGTGATCTCCTAAAAGGATTAGGCAAAGAACTGAGTCAGCGACAGCTTGATATGGAAGAGGCGTTTGAGATAGTAAATGCAACGGTCGCATCCGCCGGCCTGGCCTGGGTCATCGGCGTCCAAAGAGGAAGGCAAGGTAGATTGGGAGACGCGGAAGGGCTATCGATAGGGGTTGCCATCCTGAAGAACATTGCGCAGCTTGCTACCCGCAAAGATAAAGTTGTCGTCGGAGAGATTGAGATAGAGCACTATACGCTGAAGAGCCGGCAATTAAATTCAAGTCATGTGCTAAAACTCACGCTTCCAAGCTCAGGCGGGTTTATCTGGCTGGGCGTCGAGCGTCCGGGCTTTGGGCCGGAGCTCGAATTCTCCTCTCCCTGGCGAACCTTTCTTGTAAACTTCGCTCAGATTGTCGACGCGGCATTGTCGCGCATTACCTATCCAGAGAGATTACAGCCTGTTCTTAATGCCGCACAGGTTCAGGGGATCGCTGCCGCCGTCATCACCACCGGAACCATGCTTCACCAAATGAGCAACATGGTTCAAGGACAATCAAACTCCATCTCGACTTTAATCGATGCCCTTAAAATGAAACAATTGATAACAGATGAAAATCATGAACGAATCATGTACGCGATGAAGGGCTCGGCAGAAAGTATGCAAGAACTGTTTCAGTCGCTGACCCGCATCACCAAAACCGACGAACATCGTCCATGCCAATTAAGAGAAGCTGCACAACACGCCATGAAGCTTTTTGAAGTAGCGACGTTGCACCGTCGGATCACTTTTGAGACCAATATTCCCGGTCAACTTTTTATTGATGTGCCCTTCAACGTTGCGGCGCTTGCATTGGCAAACCTCGTAGGCAACGCAAAAGATGCTGTGCAAAAAGATGGGAGGGTTCGAATTGAAGCAGAAGCAGAAGGGGAATTTGTTTACTGTCGCGTGATTGACAACGGCGGCGGCGTGCCGCCTGAGATAAAGAAGCGGCTATTTGAGCTTGGCATTACCAGTAAGAAGACCGGAAGCGGCCTGGGCTTATATCTCACTCGTCACGCATTGAGTGAGAATCGCTCTTCAGTTGAACTAACCAAAACCGATGAGAATGGAAGCGTATTTACTATACGGTTCCCAATGGCAAGGAAGGAGAATGTATGAGTGCAACCAAGACAGTTTTAGTCGTCGAGAACGAAGAACTAATCAGAAGTTCCTTGGTCTCTGCGCTGAAGTTTCGCGGTTTTGACGCTGCAGGCGCGCCCAATGTATCTGAGGCGCACAGATTGGTAGACAAAATGGGCCAAAGTATCGATGTTACGGTATTAGACATGCGTTTGGAAGACCCATATTATCCTAATATTACCGGGGCGGATTTGGGGATTGATATTCTTAAAGCCAACCCCAAATGGCCGTCGGAGTTTTTGATTTTTTCAGGCTATACGCAGCCTGATTACTACGATGCGGCTTTCCGTCTAAGAACGGCAGCCTACATTGTAAAAGGGACGCTTACCCAAGATGATCTCATCCGGCATATTCGCTCGCTGGCGCTGCGGCGTGCCTTGAATGTCGACCGGGAGGATTTAGGAAAAAAGATCGAAAAGATTGCCGCGACCAGCCACACTGCGAATGCTGCTGCCATTGAAGTTTGCCAGCAAGTGCTTGAGCCGGAAACCAGAGCATGTTTGGGATTACCTTATGTTTTTCTCCTCAGCGACAGCAAAGGCACCCAGAATTGCGGAAGTGACGCGGGGTTGCCCACGGGCTACGACCCAGCCTATGAGCAGGTTCAAGACATGGTATTTCGCCGTGTAAATGATACTGACCCCGTCATATTTCAGGAGGAAGCTTTCGAAGGAGCGCCGGATGAGAAGGCCCGTAAAGTTTATGAAAAATTGGGCGGTTCAGTTTTTCTGCGCCTCTTCGCTACTCAGGGTTTGCGGCTTTCAATCGGCATTCTGCGAGCCGATGACGAATCTGTCCTCTTACCGGAAGATCCTGGCAAATTGGCCCGTATCCTCAATTCGTACCTGCGTCCAGCGGTTATTGGGCATCTATTCAACGTATTGTCGACAATCGAAAGAGCCAAGCGAAATACTTTGCTGGAACATACATCGAGATTCTGTCTTTATGTCGGACAAACTCAACTCGACGTGCTGAACGAGGCGATAGCCAGCAAGGAGATAGCGCCTGAGAGTCCATATTTTCAGAAGCTCAAAAAATTAGCTTTGGATCTTCGCGCGACAGGTAATGAGTTTTCCCAGCTTAGTGACATAAGCGCGGCATCTGAAGCAGGCGAGCGAAAACTGCCTTCGGTAGCTACTGCCGATGTTGTTGAGCAGGCATTGCGCGAAATTAAGGAACAGTTTCCGGTTGGCGAAATTGCTTTGGAATCTATCGGGCAACCTTTCAAATTGGAAATCGAGCGCAATGATTTGCTGGTCGTCGTTTTGCGGATATTGCAATGGATGGTACAGCGGCAAGATAAAATCCCAGGCGATCCCACTCTTGGAATTCGCATTGAGTACAGAAGGCAAGAAGGGCGCGGCGAGATTATCTTTACTGACCGCAGCCGCCGATTAAGTAACCCGCTACGCAAGAAATTGTTTGAGCCATTCACGCAAGCGACCACTTCGCCATCCGCGATGCTGGAAGAAGGAGAAGACCGTCCTGGATTGTATCTTCCGCTATACTTGGCTAAGATGCTCGTTGAAGTAAAGAACAAAGGGTTGTTGGAAGACAGAAGCGACGACCTGGAAGGCAAGATAGGCCACTGTTTTGTAATCAGCTTTCCAGTCACGGAAAAAGGAGCCCTCACCACGGAAACACCCAGAGGCTCTTAATTGTCTTCTCACTGCGGCATTCTCTATCAAAAGAAAGTTTGAAGCATGGCCATCCGTGTTGTCATTTTACGGCAAGGAAGCCCGCATATTCTGAAACAGTGGGATGAAGAATACATTTCGCCTCTGAATCTGGAACAGTGGGAAAAAGGTTCCTGCCTCTGGCCCTCAAGCCTGTTGAATGATCAAACAGAGCCAATGGAGGTCTATCTGTGCCTGGACGGAGAGACTCTCGCGAGCGGCTACGACGCTCCTTCAGTTAGTCGGGTGATCGTACAAGCCAGGAAGTCTATGTGGGGGGCAAATATCTATGTCGTCGTTGACAGCGCGCTTTTGCTCGACGGTCAGAAACAGTTTCGCGCCTCCCGTGAGAAATGGTTCGAGATCCTATTGGATAGCGGTGTCAGCGATGTCTTGCAATGGGAAGTCAATCGCGGAAAGTGGGAAAGACACTCGCGCACTACGCTCAACGAGGCCGCCGCTCGGGCCGAAAAGCGGTCCGAAGAAATGATCACGCATGAGCCGACCGGGCTTTGGAAATGTCTGCTTCACAAGTTGCCCGATCATGGCTCCGAACACGAGTCTTTCCTTTCTCCCTATCTCATCCGTTCGGTGTCGCAGATAGGCAACGACAATTGCCTGGTGATCCTGAATCCCAATGGCGATGACCACGGCCTGGCTTATCTACAGGATGAGGTATTCGCTACAAATCCAACCAACAAAGTGATGGTCGGTGTCGTCGATCAAGTTGAAGAGCCTTCGCAGAAGTTAAAAGAGATCTGCAATCAAAATGGCTGTGATCCGCTCTGGTTTCACGGCCTGTTCGAGGTGCATTACTTTTTACAGAAACTCAACGAAGCCAATCAGAAAGATGTAGAGCCCACCAACGTAGCGACCTCGGTGTCAGTCGCTTTGCCCCGCACCTTCAAGGTACATTCTCCGCAAGAACTTGATGGCCATGTCCCGACCATTCTCGTCACGCACTCGTTCTCCGAGTCCGATGAAAGCGGCTGTCATGTAGCCGCCAATGACTTTTGGCAGTTAACCAGAAATCTACGTGGACGGGTAAATATCAGGGTCTATCCTGCCGTCGAGTGTGTTAGATTGCCTCATGTCTTGAAAGAATTGCAGCGTATACTTGTCTGGATGCATATAGGGCACGGGGATGGAGAGAAAGGATTGAAGCAAGCCGGTGGACTGTTCAAAACCGCTGATGACTGGCTCAACGGCTTCGCAGGCTATGAGGCGAGCTTACCGCTGGTCGTCTTTGCATCCTGTCGTTCGGCGGCCATCGCCGAACGATTTGCGAGTTCGGGAGCAGGGGTGACCATTGGCTTTGTTGAAAGGGTGGCGAAGAAGGTCTCTGTGCATCTAACCAGTAGAGTTGTCGAGGCGGCTTTGCATTCAAACGGCACACGAGAGGCCATCCTGAAGGGGTTTAGTGAAGGCCGCCAGGTGTTAAAGATTGAAGACCCTGACGCCATGCCCGTAGCTTTTTGGGCGAAACACTGAAGCCGACTATGACGATTGCTCTTTTCGTCCCCGACAAATCACCTTTCCCCGACATTGCGGCTACGTTACGGCGGGAGGGCGTAGCCATGTCAGTGCTTGTTCTAACCCCTCATCTCAGTCCAAAGGACGTTCCATCGGGGATCAAAAAGAGCATTTTGATCACCAACGAACAGGGCATCGTCAGCCTGGGCGAACGCACGGAGCGTGTGCGGGAACTTATCGGTCAGGAAGCCGTGTTGATCCTCTGCTCACAGCAACCGACAAACTCTGATCGCAAGCTCCTAGTCGAGTGCGGTGTAACAGAAATCATCACGCCTCAATCCTGGAGCGTCGCGCATATTGTTGAACGGATTCTCGGCCAGTTGATTCTTGGTGGCGACATCACGCCGAACTCCTGCGGCACCATGTGTGGCGGCACAAAGCGATTGCGTGACCTATACAGTCACATAGAAAAAGTCGCTGCCTTATCCGAACCGATCCTGATTCTCGGTGAGACCGGTACAGGGAAGGAGTTAGTCGCACGAGAAATACATAACCGCAGCGGCAGACCGGACGCTTACCTTCCTGTCAACTGCCCGGAGATCACTCCCGAACTAATGAGCAGCGAACTTTTCGGTCACGAAAAAGGGGCCTTCACCGGGGCCGATAGAGCACGCATGGGATTGATTGCGTCGGCGGGAAAAGGAACCATTTTTCTGGACGAGATCGGCGAACTGGATATACAGTCGCAGGCGAGATTGCTGCGCGTGTTGGAGGATCGAAAAGTGCGGCGCGTCGGGGCGAACAGCTTTGAAGCTGTTCAGGCTCGGGTCGTCCTGGCAACCAATCGCGATTTGCAAGCCGCAAGTGAGGAAGGCAGGTTTCGACGCGATCTTTTGGAGCGCATACGAGGCTTCACATTGGAATTGCCCCCTTTGCGAGAAAGGAAAGCCGACATTCCAATACTGGTCTCCCACTTCATCGATAAATTTAACGACGAATATAAAACGAGGGTGCAGATAGCATCGGGCAGTGTTGATTATTTATTCCATTATGATTGGCCCGGCAATGTCCGTGAACTGCGTGCAGTCGTCAGAAAAGCCGCAGTTTATGCCGATAATTCTCAATACCTCAACTCCTTGATTCTCCAGGAATCTATCCGTGGCCGTGAAGCAAATCCCTTGCGAAACGTCGTACCCTTTGACCCGGCAGGCGATACGTGGCGCAATCTGATCGACCGCGCGCAATCGATTTACTTTCGCGCGCTCCTGACTCAAACAAACGGCAACCGAGAAGCCGCAATCAAACTTTCTGGACTCAGCAAGTCACAATTCTTTGAGAAGATTAAGGAGTTTTCCAAAGAATCTTGAGCCAGGCGAACTGGCCATAACCCCAATTGACGATTCGCCCATTCCTTTAGTCGTAAAGCTGATACAGCTTGCGGCGGGTGGCAAAGTCATCAAGCGCTGTCTGCCAACTCGCTTCGATTTCTCCCGGTGACCGGCCCGCTTCAATCATGTCGCGTATGCTGGCGCTGCCGTTGATGACATCAAAAGGTAGCTTATCATACACATATTCATAGGGCGGCGTTTTCCAGGCAAAGCGGTCGGGATAAAGTTCTCGAATCGCTGCGATCATAGCGATGCCGGTAATCACCGGCCTAAACACCGCGCGGTCGGTGACGTGAAGCTGAAGGCCGCCGCAGCGTTCGCCTTTGTATTTGTGAAATGTCGGCTCGAAATGCAGCGGGCGAAATCTGCAACCCGGCAGTTCCTCCTCAACTAGTCGCTCGACCAGACGGCGCGGCTCGATGTAAGGTGCGCCGATGATCTCAAACGGTCTGGTAGTGCCGCGACCTTCTGAAACCGTCGTGCCCTCGAACATCACCATCCCAGGATAGACCGTTGCCGTGTCAAGGGCCGGCATGTTCGGCGACGGCAACACCCAGGGAAGATTGGTCTCATCAAACCACATAGCGCGCCGCCAGCCTTGCAGCCTGACCACTTCGAGATCGCAGTTGATGCCAAACTCCTGATTGAACATCAATGCCAACTCGGCGACGGTCATCCCGTGCCGCATAGGAATCGGATACAAACCGACGAACGATGCGAACTCAGGTTCGAGGAGGTTGCCTTCGATCTGAATGCCGTTGATGGGATTGGGGCGGTCCAGCACGATGAAGCGCTTGCCGCACTCGCGCGCTGCCTGCATTGCCAGCGCCATCGTGTAGATGAAGGTGTAAACCCGCGTGCCAACGTCTTGAACGTCGAATACCAGCACGTCGAGGTCGCTGAGCATTTCCGGTGTTGGTTTGCGAGTTTCGCCGTAGAGCGAAAAGGCAGGCAAGTCTGTGTGCGAATCGCGGAACGTCTGCCACTCGATCATGTTGTCCTGCGTTTCGCCGCGAATGCCATGCTGCGGCCCGAACAGCGCCGTCAGATGGATGCGCGGGTTGTCGAAGAACAGATCTGCCGCGTTTTCAAAGCGCGAGTTGATCGAAGCCGTATGCACGATCAGGCCGACGCGCTGGCCATCGAGTAGATCGAGGTGCGAGCCCAGCAGGGCTTCTAATCCGATACCGATTGGTTGTGCCTGGGTGTTACGATTCATCAACTTTCTTATGCAAACGGGAGATTGTCTCTGCCGCGCTGAATCATGCTCGTGTGCCGATCACCAGAACGCTTCCGGGTGAAAGCGTCGGGCGGATGGCGCGCACTCGCGTAAACCCGACCCGATTCAGCCATCGGGAATACTCGCTGCCATGATAGCACCGCGCGTTGGAGGTGAGCCGGAAGTACAAGGCTGCGCCATCGCCCTGAGTCGGCTTTGAATCTTTCTCTGGCGCTTCGATCTCCCAGATGGCCAACGTGCCTTGAGCCGTCAACGAATCGTAGGCCCGGCGCAAGATGTCGATGTTGGTCGCTTCGTCGAAATGATGCAGGATGTTCGCTACCAACACCACATCATTGTCGCTGCCATAATCGGCAACCAGTATGTCGGCAGCGCGATGTTCGACTACGTCATCAATCTTTTCGGCACGCGCCAACTCGCGCGCGTGGTCGATGGCTACCGGCAAATCGAGCACCGTAGATTTCATCGGCGGGTGCTTGCGGCAGATGGCCGCGCCGAACAATCCGTGCGAGCCGGCAATGTCGAGCAGGCGACGTGCTCCCGTCTTGACAGGGACGCGGTCGGCGACGATTGGCGCGCTGAAGCGAGCGACTTCCATCATGGCGCGCTGGTAATTCGCCCAGGCGTCTGCGTCCGTGAGCGTCTCGTGAAAATCGATGCCGCGCCCGGTAAGCAACATCTCGTCGAGGTGCGAAACCATCTCCCATTGCGAGTAGTTCCACATCAGGTAGCCGAATAATTCATGTTCAGCGCCAGCAATCATCGTCTTGCGTGATAATGCACTGAGGGCATATTGATTTCCCTGGTGTTCGAGATAATCGGCGATCACCAGAACGCGCAGCAATAACTCTGTGCATTCGGCATCGAGATGGCAATTCGCCGCCACCTCACTCGCGGTGAGCGGGCCGTGGCGCAACGTCTCGAAGATGCCAAAGCGAACCCCGGCCATCAACGAACGCGATTTCAATATCGAAAACAACGCATCGAGCATCGGCACAGGCACCTTGCCCATCCACAACGCCAGCCGCTCGACTAGGTTTGAGGGAATCACGCCATATTTCATGGAAGTAAAAGGTAAAAAGTAAATAGGCAAAAGTAAAGAACCACGGGAAATAAATGAGGCTGCTACCGGCTTGAAACACTCAGTGTAAGTCAGAACACTTTTGCCATTTTAGCTTGGCTTTCTCTGCGGTCAGCCACAGAGCACAGAGCCGCCGTTGACGTTGAGAATTTCACCGTTGACGTGGCTCGCAAGTTCAGAGGCGAGGAAGAGCACCGGCCCGGCGATCTCTTCGGGCGTGGCGGCGCGGCCAAGCGGGTTAAGCATTTTGATCTTGCGGCGCTCCTTCGGATCGTTGAGCGCATCAGCCGCCATCTCGGTGATCACCCAGCCGGGCGCGACACAGTTGACCGTGATGCCGCGCGGGCCAAGCTCTGCGGCCAGCGATTTGGTCATCGAGATGATCGCGCCTTTGGTCGCCGAGTAATGCGAATAGAACGCCTCGCCGCGCTGGCCTGAGGTCGAGGAGATTAGAATCATCGTGCCCCGCCGCTGGCCTATCATCACGCGCGCCGCCGTGCGGCAACACGCATAGATAGATTTCAGGTTCTGATTGATCGTCTCGTCCCACTGCGCTTCGGTCATTTGATCAATGGCCGCTTCTCTCCAGATGCCGGCGTTGGCGACGAGAATATCGAGCGCGCCAAAGCGCGCCACGGTCGCGCTGACCATCTTTTCGACTGCCGCGAGCCGCGACACGTCTGCACGATGAACGAGGACTTCTGCGCCGGATTGGCGGCATTCATCTGCCACATGTTCAGCGGCTTCGCGATTGAGTTTGTAGTTGACGCCGATGCCGCGCGCCCCGGCCCGCGCAAACATCAATGCCGTAGCCGCGCCGATGCCGCGCGACGCGCCGGTAATCAAAGCTACTTTGCTTGAAAGATCGATCATGACATCAATCACCGACTGCGACGGCCATTTCGGCTTCGGGGCGAAGGCGATGCATTTCATCGCGCGGCAGCAGGTAAGCGCACACCGCACTCAATACCGACAGCCCCGAAGCAATGATCAGCGTGTTGCGGAATCCGAAAGCGCTGACCAGCGGATGCAGCGCCTGCGGCGCGAGCGCGCCGATGCCCCAGGCCGCGCCCATCATCAATGCCGATACGGTGCTTGTTTGTTCAGGTGCCAGTTCTTGCGCCATCGCCACGTTGACCGGCATCGTCGCCAGCAAAAAGAAGCCGCCGAGTCCGAGCAGTAGCAAATTCAACGGGCCGCTCGTCAGAAACGAAGCGACCATCAGCGGCCCGGCACACAGCCCCGAAAACAAGGTCACGGTGCGGCCCGATGTGCGTTCGGCCATCATGCCGCCCGCCAGTCCGCCGAGGCCCCCCATTAATAGAAAGACCGTCATTACATTGCCCGTCCCAGTCAAACTGTAACCTTGCTCACCTAACAAAAACGGCAGGTAGTTATTCGTCGTGATCTGCAAGCCTGAACGAATTACGGTGATGGTGTACAGCAAGGCGAGCGGCTTCCAGGCAGCGTGCAGCGCGGCAAGCAAGGGCGATTTGATACGGGCATGGAGGCTTGCCGTCTTCGGTTGCACATCGAGCGGCGGGCAGATGCGGTACAAGACCGCGCTCATCACCAGGCCGACGCCGATGACATAATAGGAATGCTCAAGGCCGAAACGTGCAACGATGCGTGTGATGGCGAAGGGCCCCAGGGCGAAACCCAGTGTGCCAAGCGCCGAAAACATCGCCATGCCGATGCGTTTGCGATTGCCCGAAGCGCGTGATGCCATGGCCGCTGCCTGCGGGTGGAACGAGCCTATACCGACGCCGCCTGCAACCAGCAAAGTAATCAAAATCCCATACGACGGTGCCAACCCGATCATTGAAACAAAGATGGCCGTGAGCCCCGGCCCGCAGACGGCGAAGAAGCGGCGGGCATAACGATCACTGAGGATCCCGTAAACCGGCTGCATCAGCGACGAAGACAGCGAATAGAGCGGCGCTAGCCAGAAAACCTGCGTGTCGCTGAGTCCGAGTTTAACCTTGAGTAGCGGCAGCAGCGGATAGATGAGGCTGGAGTATGCGTCGTTGACGAAATGAGCGGCGCACAGTGCGGCTAGTGTCAGCTTGTCCCGTTTGTGCATAGCCTGTTACTCAGACACGACAAGTGGCAAAAGACAAGCGGCAAAGAGTGTAGGATGAGAATAGATGAAGGCTACCTGTAGACGGTGTCCAACCTGGTCAGAGAATTTGCGCGTCTGCGAGTGCGTCTTTCTTATCACTTGTCACGACCCTCTTACTGCTAAAGGCGCATGGTTTCGCTCTGGCGTTCGCTGGCGCGGTTACGCGTGACGGCGATGAAGTGCTTGAAGATGGATTGCGACAGCGGATCGTCTTGCCAGCCGACTTCCGGGTGCCATTGAACGCCGAGAATGAATTGCTCCGGGCGCGTGTTGATGACCGCCTCGATGACGCCGTCTGCCGCCCAGGCGACGGGTTCGAGATCGCGGCCTACGATATCGATTGCTTGATGATGATGGCTGTTAACCGCCGTGTGCGTTGAGCCGGCCAGCCGTGCGATCAACGAATCTTCCGTGACGTTGATTGAGTGCGAGCGCCGCCAGAAAACATCGCCCTGCATATGCTTGAGCGGGTCTTTGACTTCCGAAGCGATATCCTGAATCAGCGTGCCGCCGCGATAAACGTTGAGCGATTGTATACCGAAGCAAATCGCCAGCACCGGCATCCTGCGCGCTTCGGCAGCCGCCAGCATCATCATATCCATTTCGTCGCGGCGCGGCACGACGGGGCCGAGACCCGGTTTCGGCTCGCGCCCATAACGCAGCGGGTCTACATCATTGACCGCGCCCGGCAAACAGATCGCATCGACGGTCTCGATGATCCTTTCGACATATTCCGGCTCTGGAATGAGCGGTAGCATCAGCGGCGTGCCGCCCTGCGCGTAGATAACTTCGGGATAGGTCTCCCGCAGTTCATAATAGTTCGTATTCCAATTATAGCGACATGGAATGCCGATGATCGGTCTCGAATTCTCGCTCAATGCCTTGACCTCTATGATTTAAAAAGTGACCTGAAATAAAAGATGGCCGCAGCCCGTTTTATTCCAGCGGCAGCGTCCTCTGTGTGGATCGAAACGATAGATTAGCCGTTGGCCGCTCGGCTGTCAATCGGCGCGAAAACGCATTCGCTGACCCTGTCGCCTGCGCAGAGGTCTAAACATCCTGAAGATCATGTTCGTAGCGGAGCGTGCGAAGGGATAGCTTGATTGGGGCATACAGGTCGCAAAAGATAGGCTTGAGACGCGACTCCGCTCGTGGTATATTGCGAATCGCCTCCCTGTTAATGCCTCTACGATAGCCACTGCAAGCGAATGATTTGAATTACTCGGACCGGCGAAACCCCACAAGAAGCGGGTCACCGCCGCTGGCGTTCGCACGACATTACGGAGGCGCTGCTTTACGATTGATCTGATGGCTTTCTTGGACGACGGCGAGCGGGCCGCCACTGCGAATCATCCGGTTAAATCCATGGCCACGCACGATATGCGAAAAAAGTTACATTGGTTGCTGGTGTCGCGCCTGGCAATTGCCGCCGCGCTGCTGGTAACGGTCGGCTTGATTGAGAAGGAACCGTCGCCGCGCTCGTTCCTGCCTGTGCTCATGGCGGTCGGCGGCGTGTCGGCGCTGTTGTCGGCGGTTTACTATTTCGCGATGCTCACCCGCATACCGCAGCGCGCACTCGCCTACATTCAATTGACGCTCGACATTGTCATCGTGACCTGGCTGGTCGCGCGCACGGGCGATGTCGAGTCACCGTTTCTGGCTTTATATCTCGTCATCCTGTTTGCCGCCTGTGTGCTGCTTGGCAGTCGCGGCGTCCTGCTGCTCGGCGCGCTGTGTGAGATGTTTTACATTGTCATCAGCATTGCGACGATGAGCGGGCTGATCGGGCGCGGCCCCGGCTGGCCTGCTTATCTGCTGATGCCTGTCGCATGGACAAAGTTCTTATTCTCGCTCAATCTGCTGGCAATCTTTGCAGTCGCCGTGCTGTCTAGCCAACTGGCTTACCGTTTGCGCCGCAACGAGAGCGAGATTCAAACGGCGCGCACCGAACTGGCGAGCGCGGCGCGCGATCTAGCCGATTATCGTCTCTTCAATGATCGCATCATCGAAAGCATCCGCAGCGGCCTGGTCACCACTGATCTCGCCGGCCACATCACGACGTTTAATCGCGCCGCCGAAGAGATCACGCGTTACAAAGCGCCCAACGTGCGCGGCAAGCACATCTTCAGCATCTTCGGCGACATCGAGCAGCAGATCGAGGTTGGCATAGAAAGCATTCGCGCCCGCACCCGCCCGCCGCGCTTCGAGCTTGGTTGCCGCACGGCAGATGGCCGCGAAATTCACCTGGGCTTCTCGGTCGCGCCGCTGGTTGACGAAGGCACGAACGCGCGCGGCTACGTACTGACCTTTCAAGATCTCACGGAAGTAATGGAGCTTGAGCGCGAAGTCCGGCGACAGGAAAGACTTGCGGCGCTCGGCAAGATGGCCGCCGGCCTGGCGCACGAGATACGCAACCCGCTGGCATCGATGCGCGGCTCTGTGCAGGTGCTGGCGAGCGAGTTAGATCTGGCCGCCGATCAGTCACAGTTGATGGAGATCGTCCTGCGCGAAAGTGATCGCTTGAATCGCATCGTCTCGGACTTTCTGACTTATGCGCGCCCGCCAAAAATGGAGAAGGCGGTGATTGATCTCGGCAGCCTGCTCGCCGAAACCGCCTCGCTATTGCGCAACAGCCCTGAACTCAAGGCCGAGCATTACCTCGTCGAAGACTATCCGCAAGAGCCAGTCTATTACGCCGGTGACGCCAACCAGATCCGCCAGATTTGCTGGAATCTGGCGCGTAACGCCATCCAGGCGATGCCCATGGGCGGTGAATTGAGAATCGCTTTAGAGACTGATGAAGGCGGCGAAACCAGCATTACCTTTGCCGATTCGGGGCAGGGAATGAGCCGCGATCAGAAGGAACGCTTGTTCGAGCCGTTCAATTCTTCGAGCGGCGGCACGGGCCTCGGGATGGCGATTGTCTATCAACTGGTAAGCGATCACAATGGCAGAATCCAGGTTGAAAGTGAAACTGGTAAAGGGACGAGCATTTCGATTAAGCTGCCTGCGCAAGGCCGCGTCAAAAGCGAACGCGCCGCAGACAGCCTGGCTGTCCTGACTCGATAATCTTTGTAATGCATTTTATATTGTTTGCTGGCGACAACAACATCAGCGGCGATTGCTGATGTTGTTCAATGAGCAAACAATCAGTGGGGTATGACGATGGAGAAGATATTAGTCGTAGACGACGAGCGCAGCATGCGCGAACTCTTGGAACTCGTGCTCAAGCGCGAAGGCTACGCTGTTCATACGGCGGAGAACGGCACGCGCGCGCTCGATCTGATCCGTCAAAATGTCTACGACTTGATCATCTCAGATGTCAAGATGCCCGACATCAACGGCATCGATCTGCTGGCGCGCGTGCGCGAAATCTCGCCCGAAACCATGGTAATTATGATTACCGCGTTCGCGACCGTCGAGACGGCGCGGCGGGCTTTCAAACTTGGCGCTGAAGATCTGGTCATCAAGGACGCCGGCTTTGATGTCGACGAATTGAAGGTATCGGTCGGCAAGGTTTTAGAGAAGAAACATCTGCGCCAGGAGAACGTCCTGCTCAAGCGCGAACTGCGGCAGCGCAATTCGCTCGACAACATCATCGGCAAGTCGCCGCAGATGCAGGCCGTCTATCAGATGATCGAAACGGTCGCCGCCACTAATTCCACCATTCTGATCACCGGCGAATCGGGCACTGGCAAAGAACTGGTGGCGCGGGCCATACATAACTTGTCGAATCGTGCGGCTGCGCCGTTCGTGTCGATCAACTGCGGCGCGTTCACCGAGACGCTGCTGGAAAGCGAGTTGTTCGGCTACATGAAAGGCGCGTTCACCGGCGCGGTGTCGAATCGCAAGGGCTTGTTTGAAGCTGCCGAGGGCGGCACGATCTTCCTCGATGAAATCGGCGAAACCACGCCAGCCATGCAAGTGAAGATGCTGCGCGTTCTGCAAGAGCGCTGCATCCGTCGGGTCGGCGGCGTTGAAGAGATTCCCGTCGATGTTCGTGTAGTCGCCGCTACAAATCGCGATCTGGCGCAGATGGTCGAAGACGGCACCTTTCGCAATGATCTTTTCTACCGCATCAGCGTGATTCCGATTGAATTGCCGCCGCTCAGGGCGCGACGCGCCGACATACGCGAACTGGTGGCGCATTTTCTAGAAAAGTACAGCGCCCAGGCGGGCCGCCCGGTGATGAATATTGTCGAGGATGCGATGCGCTATCTCGAAGCCTATGACTGGCCGGGCAACGTGCGCGAGTTGGAAAACACCATTGAGCGCGCCGTGGCGCTTGAGCAAGGGCGGATCGCCGGGCTTGACCGCCGCCGCGATGATCAGGGGCCGCCGCCAGGCGTCCCCGACCGCCGCATGCGCCCGGAATGGCTGCCGGAGAGAATTCTGAAATTCAAGCCGCGCAATATGGCCGAGCTTGATTTGCCCGACGACGGTATAGACCTCGAAGCTTACCTGATGCAGTTAGAGAAGGATTACATTCTCAAGGCATTGCAACGAACCGGCGGCAATCAGACGCGCGCCGCCGAAGTCCTGAAGATGAGCGTGCGCTCGCTCAGGCACCTGCTCGACAAGCACAAGATTCGTCAGACAGCGAGCCTGATCCGCGAGTCAGGGCCGCTTGGTGATAGCGCCCTACACAAAGGCTAAGGATCTACTTTGCCTGTTCTGCCAGCTTGAGACAATGGCAATCTGAACCTCAGGTCGTGGCGCGGATTCGATCTCTTCCGCGATACTTGTCTTGCCCGCTTATCCCGCAATAAATTTGTGACGGATCATACAATGCGGCTAGTTCGCCGCACGTCCCTGCTCGTATTTCTGCAACCGTGAGAGAATCTGTGTGCGCAAGGAATCCTGCTTTAACTCTGTGGCCCGCGTCAGGGCTTCTTTCGCCGTTGCAATAGCGTCGGCAAAGCGTTGATCGGCGGCGTATGCGGCGGCCAGCACGTCCAGCGCAACCGGTTGGCGCGAGGTAATGGCGGCGGCCTGTTCGGCCATGATAACTGCTTCGTGGGGATTGCGCACCGCCGGCGCTTTGTCTGAAATCAACAGGGCCGCTAAACGCAGCCTGGGCTCTGACCAATCTGGCCACACTGACAGGGTCTCGCGATATTGTTGCAGCGCTTCCGCGTAACGGTTTTGAACCTCTAATGCCATGGCTAACTGCAAGCGCGCGCCACGAAATTGCGGATCAATGTCGATCTCTTGCCGGTAATGCATAATGGCATCGTCCCAATGGCCCTGGCTGGCGAGCACCTGGCCAATATTGTAATGCGCGCGCCTGGCGTTTGGGCGAAGCCGCAGCGTTTCGTAGAATTGCGGCAACGCTTCATCGCCGCGACCTTGATTGGCCATAATCATGCCCGCGTTCAGGTGCGCCTCTACAAAGGCCGGGTTAATGCGTATTGCTTCCTTGAAGTGTGCTAGAGCATCATCGTACTGACCGCGTTCGGCCAGGTAAAACCCAAGATTCGAATGCGCGCGTGGGTTGTCTGGACGCTTGCTGGCAACGTCTGCCCACATCAATAGCTCACTGTGATAATCGGCGTTGCGCCTGACCGTCAGCGAACCAAACCAGGTGATGATGATGGCGACTAGCGCGATGCCAAAACGCCCTGCTTGCTGCCGTGCGGCAAGGTTATCTGGGGCTATCCACCTTCTACCCGCGCTATAGCTGCTCAAGATGAAAAGGGCGACGACGGAGGCGAGCGGTAAATACATTCGATGTTCGACCGCGAGGTCGGCGATGGGCATGATGCTCGAAGTTGGAAGCAGAATGATAAAAAACCAGGTGCCGAGAAACCCGAGCGGCGAGCGTCGCCATAGCCCATAAATCGTCGCCGAGACCAGCGCCCCGATCAACACCACATAGGGTGCCACCGCCCACAGGGTTTTGGCGATGGGCCAGTAATAATCAAGTGCCAATGGCGAAGGCCAGACCGCGAGTCGCACATAGTATGTAATTACACCAAACTGACTCTTGAGGTATTCGAGCGGCGTGACCAGTGCTAGATTGAACCCCGCAGAAACCTCCGGCTGGTGGTCGGCCTTCAGCGTCAGAAAGAGGAGCGTCCAGGTCGCTGCCAGTCCGGTATATAATGGCCAGCGCCGCTTGATAATTAATCGTACCGACTCCGGAATAAAGACAATATCGTATAGCAAGATTGTTATAGGCGCGGTCACTATTACCGCCTTGCATCCCATCCCCGCGAAACAAGCGATGATGGCCGCCGCTAGCCAGCGAGCCGGTTTCGCCGATTCGATACTGCGTATGGCGCAGTAGAGCGTCACCAGGTAGAACAGGCCCATCATAGATTCAGCGCGTTGAATCACGTAGGTCACGGCTTGCGTCTGTAGCGGGTGCACCATCCAGATTAGCGCGGTTGCCAGAGCCAATCCATTAGCCGCCGCGCCAAAGCGCTGTCGCAGTCGCGGGCTCAGCAATGTCTGCCGCACGACGCCATAAAGTGCTAATGCCGCGAGCAAGTGGATAATCAGGTTAAAGGCGTGATAGCTCCAAACATCCTTGCCGCTCATCGCGTAGTTAAGGGCTAGTGATAGAGACACTAATGGGCGAGTAATATTCTCAGGAGCGAAGATTACTTTCCAGATGGGCGACTGCTGGTGGGCGGCAATGGCGTCAATGTACTGGTGATCATCGAAGAGAAATTGGCCGGCGAAGCTATTTATGTAGATCAGCGTCCCAATGCCGATGATGAGCAGCGGCGGCAAGAGGCCCTGGCGGCGTTGCGACGCCTCGCTTGCAGGAGCGCTGACAGCGACGCGAAAGTCTTCTGCGGCTTGATAACTCATGCGTGCAATGTACGGGTGGTGGCGACGGATTTCAATAGATATTTCACAAGGCATTCCCCGCAAGGATGAGGCCGCGTCTTGGATGGAGGCGGAAGAGAAAAGGGGAACTCCAAAAGCGGTAATATAGATTATAGATTAAACCAGGGCGCAAGCCCTGTGAAAGTGATGAGCGCCCTTGCCTGGTTTCCTTCGCAGGCTTACTCATGGCACAAACATTGCTCATTGGAGGCCCGGACTATCTATTTTTTTTAGGATGATCGAATCCCTTGATCGAAAGGATCTCTATGAAAAACGAGCGCGGCTTTTCGATGATAGAGTTATTGTTAGTTGTAACCATCGTCACGTTGATTGCAGCCATTGCCATTCCCAATCTGAGAAAAGCGCGGCAATCGGCTAACTCTGCTTCGGCAGTTCAGTCGTTGCGAACGATCACCACGGCACAGCAAATGTACCGGATGAAATATCAAAAATACGGTACATTATTGGCTCTGGCTCCGGAAGGCACGCTCGACACCAGTCTCGGCAGTGGCAACAAGAGCGCTTATCTGTTTGCGATTACCCTGGCCGCCGATGAGCAGCATTATGGCGTCACTGCGACGCCAACGGAAGATCCTGCCAACCTCTCCTACTACTTTGTCGACGAGACAACTGTGATCCGGTTTAATCTCGGCGCGCCGGCCAGTGCAAGCAGTCCGCCGATTCCTAAATAAAACCTGCTTCTGACAAAAAGTGGTAGCGATTCGCTACCGCTTTTTGTTATGGAGAGCCCCGCCATTCGCCCTGCCAAATCTACCTCGCCTCTGATTTCCTTTATAACCAAGCAGTTTCAATGAGAGAGCAAAACCATAGCGTCTTGGCACAAGCTTTGCGATTTGCTTGGTTGCGATCTGTCGTAGATTGGCCGCTAGGAAAACAGACCTACGGCAAGTACCGAAGAACATCTGAAAAGGAGCTTGTTTGTTATGAAGAATGAGAAGGGTTTTTCACTGATCGAGTTGTTAATTGTGGTGGCCATCATCGGCATCATCGCCGCCATCGCCATCCCCAACCTGCTTAAGTCTCGCCAGGCAGCCAATGAAGCTGCGGCAATCAGCGCCGTCCGCACGGTTGGCACCGCGCAGGCGACCTATCAATCAACCAAAGGCTTCGGCAAAGATTTCGCCAACAACCTCACCGCTTTGAACACGGAAGGCAGTGTGGACAGCGTCCTGGGTAGCGGTTCGAAGAGCGGCTATTCCTTCACGACGAGCGGCACGGCTTCGACTTCGACGACGCCGTCATTTTTCGACTCGACGGCCGCGCCACTGTCAACCGGCACGTTCGGCACCGGCAATCGTTTCTTCTATTCCAATGAGACCTACGTGATCTATCAGGACACCGCAGCCATCGCAGCGGCTGGTGCATCGCGAATTCCGACATCCGGTCAAGCCTTGCAGTAAGTCAGGCTGGAGCATCATTATTGGAGCCAACCGGGTGAGTCTTTGCGGAGACTCACCCGGTTGTGTTATAGTTTCCTCGATCAGCTCAAAAATAAAATGAACTGCCCGCAAGTGGCTGCGTTCGATTTCGCTAGAGAGTACCGTTGGCTTTCCCCAAACCGGGAAGCTTACACCCTGGAGCTGAAAGAGGAACTTTATGGATCGCAAGAAGCAAAGAGGGTTTTCGCTAATCGAATTGCTAATCGTCGTTGCCATCATCGGCATCATTGCTGCCATCGCGGTGCCGCGATTGCTGGTAGCACAACAGGCGGCGCACGAAACTGCCGCCCTAGCCGAAGTGCAGACCATCGGCAAAAATCAGGTTCTCTATTCACTGACGTATGGCCACGGCAAATTCGGCTCGCTGCAAGACATGATCGGCAAGCAGATGGCCGATGGCTATCAGAGCGGTACGATGAAGGGCGGGTATGTCTTCGCCTCCGCGCCCATCACAGTCGAAGGGCTGCGCCCCATGTACGACACGACGGCCAAGCCGTCTTCAACCGGCGCATTTGGGTCAGGTAATCGCTCTTACTATTCCAATGAAACACTCGGCTCGACAATTTACGAAGCTGATGGCGGCGCGCCGCCTTCGGCGACGCCGCAAGATCGCTTGCCGAAAGACGGCCAGCCGCGTAGCGACTAAGGTTCGATTCGTAGGCCGGGCGAACCCCGCTTAGCCGCCCGGCCTGCGACTTCTCAGATTATTGCCCCTGATCACTTCCGCGCCCCCCGGGCTGTTCAGCCACGAATCATTTTGCACGTCATCGCCAAATGATGCGGTCTGTTGCCAGTTATGCTTTTTCAGTAAAGCGGCAGCAGCGAGCGAACGCCTTAAAGGTAAGAACCGGAAATGACAGAATCTTTAAATGCGGTTGATGCCATTGGCTTGCCGTCTGTCTTGTCTGCTGATGATCCTGCCGAGTCCGTCAATGAGTTGCCTGCGCTACCCCGGATTGTAAATACCACAACACGCGACTTTACTTCGCCACGACTGCTCATGGCAGGCTTGTTGCTGCTCGTTGCCCTGGCGTTCGCTAATTCGATTACCGGTGAATTTGTTCACGATGATCTGCCGCAGATCGTTAACAATCAGATGTTCAGCCACTGGGATCGCGTCACGCTGACCCGCGTGGTTACACGCGATTTCTGGGCATCGTTGCAGCCCGAAGTGGCTGGTAACCATCTCAATAGTCTTTATTACCGTCCGGTCTTCAGCCTGTTTCTGATGGTGAGCTATGAATTCGTCGGGCGCAACCCGGCAGGCTGGCACATCCTGGTGATGCTGCTGCATGCGTTCTGCGCCATTCTCGCCTTCATTGTCCTCGAAAAAACCATGCAACAGGCGACGGCGCTCGAAGCCCGCCCGCGCCGATTGCTCGCCGCCTTCGCCGCCGCCTTTTTCGCCGTGCATCCGGCGCAGGCTGAATCGGTGACGTGGATCGCCGGACTGGTCGGCCCCTTGAGCACCATCTTCATGCTGATTGCAGCTTATTGTTATTTGAATTATAGACAGCAACGGCGAGCAGCCAGGCTTCTGGCAATGATGCTATCGTTCGCATTGGCCTTGCTGACCAAGGAAAGCGCCATCATCTTGCTCCTGATCATCTTGGCCCAAGAGATGTTGATCTTCAATCGCGCGGCGCGCTTTAGTGCGAGACTGCGCCAAGCCGCGCTGTACGCCTGGCCTTTCGCCCTGGTCGGCGCGGGATATATGACGCTGCGTTACCTGGCCCTTGGCGTATGGCTCGGTCGGATCAATAACCTCAACTTCCCCGATGATCAGGCGCTGACCGTTGCCGACATGCTGCGCACCTGGCCTGCGCTCCTCGTCGCCTACGGGAAACTGATCCTCTTTCCGGTCGATATGTTCTTGATATATGATTTTGGTTACGTTGGCGCGCTCGGATGGGCGAGGTTTTGGATGCCCTTGCTGATCTTGCTCGTCGCGGGTTTCCTGCTGCTTCGCGGCATGGCGCATAACATAGCGGCGCGGCTTGGCGCGATCTGGCTGCTGCTGCCCCTGCTTCCGCATCTCAACACGCGCGCCTTTGTAAGTGACGAGATTATTCACGACCGTTACCTTTACCTATCCTTGTTGGGCGCGGGCTTGCTCATTGGTGCCCTGTCGCTGCAAGCGACTGCGAAAATGAGAAGGCTTTGGCCACGCCCAATGCTGGGACTGACGGCGGTGTTGCTTGCGACGTTGACCCTGCTGACGTTGGCGACCAATCGGAGATTTCAAAACACTGGAGCCTTGTGGACGGACGGCACGTCACACACGCCGAAGTCGCGCACCGTATTGCTGGCCAGAGGCATAGATGCCGAATTGCACGGCGACAATACCGCAGCGGCTGACTACTATGAATCGGCGCTGGCCATCAATCCCGACATCGTTGATGCACTGAACAACTCGGCTTTCATCTATGCCCGCAACGGTCATTGGATAGAAGCCACATCCCGCTTTGAGCGTATAGCTGAGCTGAGTCCGGACCGAGCCGGCGGGCATTTTAACCTCTCGTTTGCCTACGCCGTGCAGCATCGCTACAGGGAAGCGGCGCGCGAGCAACAGACGGCAATCGAGCTTGATCCAGGCAACGTGCGCGTCGCCGAGTGGCGGGCGCGACTCGAAGACTTGCAGCGCCGGCTGACCGATCAGGTGATTAGCAAGCCCTAAGATGGACGGCAACGCTTGAGCGATTATTCCGGCGAGGCTGGACGAAAGAGGATTGATCAGGACACCATAATGGCAAGCCAAACACAAACTCTGACAGCCATGCCCGGAATAGGGGTGCGTGGAATCGGCATGAACAAAATCAGCGTAATCGCGCTCAACACCTTCCGCGAGTCTGTGCGTGACCGCGTGCTTTACAACCTGGTGCTTTTCGTACTGATTCTCGTCGGCGCATCTGTGTTCATCAGCGAACTGTCGGTGAACCAGGAGGCGAAATTCATCTCGACGCTCGGTCTCAGTTCAATGCTCGTCTTCGGCGCGCTGATCGCCATCTTTATTGGCGTCGGCCTGGTTTATAAAGAGATCGACCGGCGCACGCTTTACAACCTCTTGTCGAAGCCCGTACATCGCCACGAGTTCATCATTGGTAAGTATTTCGGTCTCTGTTTGACGCTTCTGGTCAATTCGGCAATGATGCTGTTGGCCATCGAACTGGCCCTGATGTATGTCAATCACGGCTTCACCCCGCTGCAATGGCCTGTGCTGCTTGCCGGGCTGTTCATCTATCTAGAGTTGGCTCTGCTGGTCGCCATCGCGTTGATGTTTTCGAGTTTTTCAACGCCGATGCTGGCGGCGCTGTTCACGTTCGCGCTCTACGTCATCGGCCATTTCAGCGCTGACCTGAAACTGGCTGCCGGACTGTCGCAATCCCCTGTGGTGCGCGCCGTGCTCAACCTTGCGTATTACCTGATCCCTAATCTGAAAAACTTTAACTTCATCACGCAAGCGTCGCATGGCGAAGTCGTCGACACGGCGAGAGCCATCTGGGCGGTTCTTTATGCTGTCGTCTATATCAGCATACTGCTGTCGGCAGCGGTGATGATCTTCCAGCGGAGAAATTTCAAATGAGCGCAGGGACGGGGCAACCGATGGTCGGGGAAGCGACGCAAGCGGCGCGGCAGATCAGTATATCGTCGCGCGCCCTGGCGCTGACTGTGATCGTCATCACATTTCTCGCTTATGCCGGCACGCTCGCCTATGAGTTTGTCTACGATGATCGCGGCCAGATCGTCAATAACCCGTTCATCCTGTCATGGCATTATCTGCCGCGCTACTTTACCGATCACGTCTGGGGCCACGTTGATCCGACGATGCTGGGCAATTACTATCGCCCGGTGTTTCTCGTCTGGTTATTCATCAACCAGACGCTTTTCGGTCTGCATTCATCGTGGTGGCACCTGACGACCATTCTGGCGCATGTTGCAGTCACCTACCTGGTTTTCAGGCTGGCCGTGAGGTTACTAAAGAATGTGCCGGCGGCAGCGATTGCGGCGCTGGTTTTTGGATTGCACCCGGCGCACATCGAATCGGTCGCATGGATTTCCGGCATTACCGATCCATTGTTGGCGCTTTTCTTCATCCCGTCCTTTCTGTTCTATCTGAATTGGCGCGACGCGCGTACCGACGTGCATGAAGTTGAAGGCAAAGCCGCTTTTTATCGCCAACCGGCAATCCATCTGGCAGCATCCTTGATCTTCTTCGTGCTGGCGATGCTTTCGAAAGAGACAGCGCTGGTCATGCCTGCGCTCGTCTTCGGAATGGAATGGATTTACGGCGATGGCCCATTCCTTCGCCGTGCAGTGGTTGCGGCGCGCCCGGCGCTGCTCTATGCCGCGCTGGCTCTGCCGTATCTTGTCGTGCGTACGGTAGTGCTGAAAGGTTTTGGCCATCAACTCTCGACGGTCTCGGCTCTGACAACGGTGCAGACCTGGCCATCGGTATTGTGGTTTTACGTCACCCACCTGGTATGGCCGGTTGACCTGAGCTGCTTTTATGATCTGGAATTTGTCACACAACTCACACTGACGAATTTCGCACTGCCGCTCGCAGCCCTGCTGGTCATCGCTTCTGGATTATGGCTCATAGCGCGGCGGCTCGGTCGTGAGAACCGCCGCATGATGGCGATCAGTTGTTTATGGCTTGCATTACCAATCCTCCCGGTACTGAATCTGTCTGTCTTTGCCGGCGGCGAACTGGTTCATGACCGCTATCTTTATCTGCCGATTATTGGGCTGGCGTTACTCGTCGGCTTTGGCCTGAGCCGCCTGAAGGTTGGCCACGCGCAACTGTTTGGGCAACCGGCGCTGCGCTTTGCCATCGTCCTGGCGCTCATTCTGGGGCTGGGCTTTGCCACCGTCAATCAGCATCAATACTGGGCGAGCGAATTGCTTCTGTTCCAACATGGCCTTGCTGTCGCGCCCAACAGCCGCATTGCCAAGACGGGACTGGCGAATGTATTGAGCGAACGCGGCTACTTTGATGCGGCGGTCGGCATCTACAACGAAGTGATTGAGCGCTACCCGACCAACTGGAAAGCGATCAACAATCTCGGCTGCACCTATATGAAGATGGGAAGCTTCAAAGAAGCGGAAACGATGTTGAAACGCGGCATAGAGGTTAAACCTAACGAGCCCAGGCAGTATATTAGTCTATCGGTGGCGTTGCAGGAACTCAATCGATTGGCGGAGGCCGAGCGCGCCGCCGTTTATGCCATCTCGCTTGATGCAAGCGGCTTCGGCTTTCATTACCAGTTGGGTGATGTTCTGGAAGCCCAGGGCCGGCTTGGCGAAGCGCTCGCGGCCTATCGCCAGGAGACCTTAAACCACCCGGAGTTCGCCCATGCGCGCGAAAAGATCGCCGCCTTGCAGTCACGCATGACAACCCCCACGAATGCAGACTCGGCTAAGCCCCCATTGAAATAAGGCAAAAGGCAAAAGGCAAAAATTATCGCCAGTGCCCTCTTCGCCATTGCGAAGATTCCTTTTGGTCATTTGCTTAATCAGTATGATCCGTAACTTTTGCCCTTTGCCTTTTGCCTTCCGACCGTAGGTCGGCTGCTCCTGCGCTGTTTGGTGAATTGATCTTGTTTGGGAGGATTGCGAAATGAGCAACGCTGTTGAAGCCACCCCGTCGCCCGCACATTTTATGGACTCACCGCAGCCGGTGAAGGCCGCCGCCTTTGGGCTCTCTCGTCGCATGGCCCTGGTGATGGTTCTGGCTTTTACCTTTCTGGTTTTTGCGGATACGACGCGTTATCAATTCACCTACGATGATCGCGGCCAGATTCTTGAAAACCAGGGTATACGGTCATGGAGATATGCATTACATTGCTTCACGCAGCACGTCTGGGAAGAACAGCATCCGGAAGGGCACGGCAACTACTATCGCCCACTCTTCAACCTCTACTTGCTGGTTAACTTTCAACTGTTTCATTTGAATCCAGCGGGATGGCATGTGTTGCTTGTCTTGTGGCACACCCTGGCCACTCTGCTGGTCTACATGCTGGCGCGGCGGCTGCTGAAAGACGAAGCGACTGCGCTGATTGCGGCGCTCATCTTCGGCGTGCATCCGGCACACATAGAGTCGGTCGCATGGATATCCGGCGTCACCGAGCCGATGCTCGCCCTCTTCTTTATAGGGTCGCTGCTTGCTTATCTGCGATGGCGCGATGGCGCAGCCACAGGCGTCAGTAGCACGAACGAAACCGTAGCGCCGCGCCCGGCAAAATGGTTAGCCTTTTCGCTTTGCCTATACGGGCTGGCGCTATTCTCAAAAGAGACTGCACTGGTCATGCCTGTCCTGCTCTTCGTTTACGAATGGCTTTTCGGCGAGCCTGCTAATCGGTTAGCTACGGCTACCAGGCGGGCGGTGCCTTTTCTGGCGATGGCGGCTTTTTATTTCGTGGCGCGTGGGATGGTCTTAAAGGGGATAAGCTTTGCCTCATGGCAGTTGCCCTTTTCGGTTACCCTGATGACGCTGCCATCCTTATTGTGGTTTTACATACGATTGCTCGTCTGGCCTACGGGCTTGAGCGCGTTTTATGATACGCCTTACACTATGCGCCCGGACGCGATGTTCTGGGTGATGTGCCTGGGGCTCGCGGCGGTTGCGGCGGGACTCTGGCTGTGGGCGCGAAGGGCCAAGCCAATCGCCATTGCCGTCACACTGCTTATCCTGCCGATTCTCCCCGTGCTGAATCTGTCTGTCTTTATCGAAAAGGAGATCGCCCACGACCGCTATCTCTACATTCCCTCAATCGGCTTTGCGATTCTGCTGGCGGTTGCCATTCGCAGCTTGCATTACGATAAAATTAAGATCGCAGCGATGCCTGCCTTGCAGGTGGCGGCGACGCTTGCCGTGACGCTGGGGTTCGCAGCCTTGACTGTAATGCAGAGCACATATTGGACAAACGACCTGCAACTGTTTGCGCGCGGGGTCGCCATAGCGCCGCAAAATGACATTGCTTTGACTAACTACGCCAACGAACTGTTCAACCGGCAGCGCATCGACGAAGCGATCCCAGTCTTTGCGACCGTCACTGAACGCAACCCGACTTACTGGCGGGCCTTCTTTAATCTCGGCTCGTGCTATCTCCTTAAGGGTGATAACGACAGGGCTTTTCAGTACCGCGCGCGCGCCAAAGAGATGAAATCGTTGATGGATGATATAACCGGTCGGACGGCGCTGGTTACCATGCGGCTGGGCCGCATAGACGAAGCCGAAGCGATTTTCCAGCAGGCATTCGCCGCGCGCCCGGACATCCCCGATTATCAATACGGCCTCGGCATCGTGCTCAAAGAGAAAGGCGATCTGCAAGGCGCGCTCGCCGCATTCAAGGCGTCACTCATCGGCAACCCCGACCCGTTGCCGCCACAGGCACAGATTGCCGAGCTTGAAAGTCGCTTCAGCCGAGACCCGTCATCGGCTACGAATAATGTAAGGTAAGCTATAAAATTGGTTAAGTGAAATGAGAAAGCTGATTCCCCTTGCTATCCTGATCATTGGCCTTGGGCTGCTCTACCCTATGCAGCGGCACATAGATCGAACGATGCCGCAGGAGACGATTAGCGACGAGACGCTCTACCTGTCGGGTGATACGGTGAAGCGATTGAGCCTGGGGATGGAAGGGCTGGCGGCAGACCTCTACTGGATTCGCACGGTGCAGTATTTCGGCGGCAAGCTGATCGATAGCAATCAGCCGCTTTCTGCGGCGGCGTCGGCAAACGTGCGCATGGATTTGCTTGCGCCGTTGCTGAATGTCGTCGTCGCGCTTGACCCGCATCACATCCCGGCCTATCGTTTCGGCGCGATCTTTCTGCCTGAACGCGATCTGCCGGCGGCCATTGCCCTGCTTGAAAGAGGGATTCAAGAAAACCCTAATGAGTGGCACTTATATCAAGATCTCGGCTACATCAACTGGCAGGCGGGGAACAATGCGAACGGCGATGAGCGCGCCCGCTTTTATGCGGAAGCCGCCCTCTGGTACGAGAGGGGCGGCAAGGTGCCGGGAGCAATGTGGTGGATGCGCGATCTGGCCGGTTATATGAAGATTGCCGGCGGCAGCCGTGAAGCCGCTTATGCAATCTATTCGACCTATCTCAACAGTGATGACGAAAACATCCGCAAGCAGGCGGCGTCGCGCATGAAACAACTGCGCGCGCTTGCCGAGATCGATGCGATCAACGAGTTGCTGGCGCGCTACAAGGCGCGAACCGGCCAGTGCCCGACCGACTTGCGCCAGATCGCGCCGCAACTGCGGGCGATGAAACTGACGCTGAACGACGAGCAACAACCCGTAGACCCGGAAGGCGTTGCTTACGAGTTGAAGGCTGACAAATGCCAGGTCGAACTCTCCTGGAGTTCACAAGTTCCGCGATGAAGATTACAGAATAAAAAGCCGCGATGGTGGTTACGCCATCGCGGCTTTTTTTATGCGATCTCTTTTGCCTCGCTTGACCACGAGATACAAAAGAGGCTCGGTTAATTCGGATACGAGCAGTTGCAAGCGTCGTTCGTCATATCCTTATCCGTGATGGTGCATAAGACGGTTCCCGGCGGACTCTGTATCGAGCCGCTGCCTTTCTTCGTGCTCATATCGACGGTGATGGTTATCCTTCTGGCGGCGTTCTCTGCCAGCGAGATCGTGCAACCTTTCTTGATCACGCTTCCCGTTCCAGTGTACTTCTGGCCGTTGTAACAGAGCACGTATTCTCCCGTAAAACTGTTGAACAGGAAAACCGTGTTGGCGTTGGTGTCGTCCTGTATGCCAACGTCGAAGACTTTCACACGGAACGTGCAACTTGTGTGATTGCTGCTCGCATCCGTAGCGGTGCAAGTTACAGTAGTCGTGCCGATGGGGAAGATCGATCCTGACGGCGGCACACAAGCCGTAACCACTCCCGGACAGTTATCCGTCGCTATGGGCGCGGCGAAGCTGACTGCGATGCCTATCGTATTCAGCGGACACTGCGCTGGCACGACGGCGGTGATATTCGCCGGGCATGTGATCGAAGGAGCCTGCGTGTCGTTGACCGTCACGGTGAACGTACAGCTTGAGTGAATGCTCGCGGCATCGTTCACGCCGCAGGTCACGGTTGTCGTGCCTTTGGGGAAGAACGAGCCGGAAGCCGGAGAGCAAGACGGCGTGCCGACGCCCGGACAATTATCACTTACGACCGGCGCAGCATAAGTCACCACAGCGCCGCATTGATTGGGATCGGTCGACTTCGTGATGTTCGCCGGACAGGTGATCGAAGGAGCCTGCGTGTCATTGACCGTCACGGTGAACGAGCAACTGACATTGCCGGGGTTGAGCGTGCAGGTGACCGTCGTCGTGCCTTTTTGGAAAGCGGTGCCAGAACCAGGGAGACAGGTCACTGTGCCGCAGCCTGCCGCCGTGCTCGGCACGCTATAGTTGACCACCGCCGAACACATATTCGGGTCCGTAGACTTGACGATGTTCGACGGGCAGACGATGGCGCATACGGTCAGGCTGAAGACTGCCGGTTTACCTACGCCACTCACGGTCGCATTGACGGTGAAAGTTCCGCCTGTAGAGTTCGCGGTCAAAGTCGGTGCGGTGGCCTGGCCATTGATATTGGTCGTAGCCGTCGCCGTGCTGGCATTGCCTGGGAATGTGCCGGTCGTTCCGTTATTCGGCACAACCGTGAACGTCACCGTCACGCCAAAAACAGGAGTGCCCATGCTATCGGTGACAGTGGCCTGAAGCGGTGTCGCGTAAGCCTGACCGGCCAGCGCGGTCTGCGGCGTGCCGGCGGTGGCAGTGATATTTGCCGGCGGGCCGGTGTTGGTCAGGCTATAGGAAACCGTCGGAATCGCCGCGCCGATGGAGGCTGTGACGCTGTACGCGCCGGTCGTGCCGTTGGCGGTAAACGTCGGCGAGTTGGCGACGCCACTGGCGTTAGAGGTTGCCGTCCCGGTGACTGAAGCGCCGAACAGGCCGCTCGCGCCAGCGCCGGGTGCGGTGTAAGTCACTGTGAGCCCGTTAATCGGATGGCCGTTCTCGGTCACGGTTGCTTGCAACGGCGCGGCGAAGTTGGTGTTGATGATCGTCGATTGCGGCGTGCCGCCGGTGGCGGCCAGCGCATAGCTGGTCTCGACCGCGCCAATATCGGCCTGCCCACCGACGAAGCGTGAGAAGCCACGCTGGTCGGTTCCCGAAGTCAACGCCGTATCGCCGACGTTGATGACCGGGCTGTTGGGAGCAGGCAACAAGGTCGGCGTCGTGCCGCCATAGTTGGCGAGCGCCAAAAGGTTCGGACTGACGCCGGTGATGTTATGCGTCGTCGTCCCTGAGATCGTCGCGCCGGTGGTGGTTTGAATCAGGTTGAAGTCAGCCGAACTGAGACCCGCCGTGCCATTGAGATCGACGCCGGTTCCGCCTGTGCCGGTCAACGTACCGCCCGCGATGATGCTGTTCTTGAAGGTCAGCGTGCTGCCTGCTCTAAAGATATTGCCGCCGTTGCTGGCGCTGTTGCCGTAGACCGTCGAGTTAGTCAAAGTCACGGCGGTGAAGTAAGCAAGGCCGCCGCCATTGCCATACGGGCCGCAAGAGTTTCCGGTAATCGTGCTGTTGGTGATCGCCAGCGATGTGCCTTCACTGAAGACGCCGCCGCCGAAGTAGAAAGCGCCATTGGAAGCGACGTTGTTGGTGATCGTGTTATTGGTGATCGAGCATCGGTTGATGGTCACGATGCCGCCTTCGTTATCAACACCGCCGCCATCGGGATTGCCTGAATTGGTGGCGCTGTTGCCGGTAATCAGGCAGTCGGTCAGGTTCACTGTGCCAGTGACAATCAGCACGCCGCCGCCGCCATAAAAATCTGTGCCGTCGGCTTTGGTCGAACCGTCTTTAATCGTCAGTCCCGTTATGTTGACGGTATTGCCAGTGCCCGGTGCGATGTTGAAGATGCGGCTTTGATGGTTGCCGCTGACCGCCAGCACGTTTGCACCTGGCCCTGTGATTGTCAGCGCTTTACTAATCAACAACTCGCCGGCGGTCAAGGTAATCGTTCCCGTGACGCTCGGATCAAAAGTGATCGTTGCGCCTGGGCAAGCGATTTGAATGATGTTGCGCAACGAGCCCGCGCCGCTGTCGGCGTTGCTGGTGACGACGAATGAACCGGGGCAGGTGTTGCTCAGATTGAACGTCGCCGGCGTGGGAACGCCATTCACCGTTGCCATCACCGCGAAGCTCCCTTGCGTCGCGTTCGCCGTGAAGGTCGGGGCAGTGGCGATGCCGCTGGCATTTGTAACGACGATTACTGATGACGCGCCGCCGGGGAAGGTGCCGCTTGCGCCGCTGGTCGGCGCGGCAAACATGACATTCACGCCGCTCAACAGGTTATTGCTGCCATCGCGGACGGTAGCCTGCAATGGTGTCGGATAGACCGTGCTGGGAACTACCGTTTGACCATCGCCCGCTGTCGTTGTGACTGATGCGGGAATGGTTCCGGCAATCACCAGTGTGAAATTCTTCGTGCCTCCCGGACAGGTCGGGTCGGTCGCGTTGATGGTGATGGCGAAACTCCCTGCCTGTGTCGGCGTGCCGGAAAGCGTGCTGCCTGAGAAAGTCAACCCGGCTGGCAGATTGCCCGTGAGCGAAAACGTATACGACCCGCTGCCGCCGCTGGCGCTGAATGCCTGGGTGTAGGGAATGCCGATTGACCCGCTGGCGATGACGCTGTTGGTGATCGTCACCGGCGTGCAGGCTGGCCCGGTAGCGCAGGCGCTCAACGAAACTGTGAGCGTGTAGGTCGTCGCCCCAGCCGTGCCGCCGGTCGTCGCATCATAAATGACCACGGTAAACGACTGGCTGCCGGGGATGACGACTGAGTATGCCATCGTCGCGGCGCGCGTGCCCGAATCGGCCAGGTAGTTGGTTCCGGCGTTCAGACTCGTCGCCGCCACAAAGCCGTTGCTGTCGAATGTCGCGGTCTGCAAATTATTCGCCGAACCGCTGGTAGCCGAAATGCTGACGCATCGGCTGTTCGCGCTCGGATTGGTAAAGGTGAAAGCCGCGTAGCGTCCGCCGGTGGTTAGCGAAAAACCTGTCCCGGATAAAGGCGCGGCCTTGGGAGCGGCGCAGGTTGATTGAATAGCGTTACGGGCCAATGTGCCGACTTTGGTGCCTGAAGTTGAAGTGAAGCCCGCGCCCATCGGAGGCGTCAGACTCAGAGTTCCTGAGATGGTTGGCACCATCGGCGTAAAGGCTCCGCCGATGGTGACGCTGAAACTGGAAGTCAGCGGGCTGCCATTGGTGAGGGTTGCCGTAATGGTCAAAGTGATCGGCGAACCGCATGGGAAGTTCGGGCTGATGCCGATGACAAAGGGTGTCCCTGTGTTACTGGCGTTGCTGCCGGCATTGATGGTGCCGTAACTCGCCGCTCCCTGAATGATGGTGACCCCGTTGGTCGAGGATGCCAGAGTGGCGTTGACGTTGTTGGCCGTCGTCAGCGAAGGATTGGTCAACTGGACAACGACGTTGGCATACTCGCCCGGTTCGACAATGGTATTATTGTTCGAGTTGGAATTTTCTGTGGTTGTGGTTGTGCCGACCGCCAGATCGGCTTGCTGCATCATCGCGGCAGCGACGATAGCGTTGGCATTCAGTATGCCGAAGCCTGTGGTCGCGTCGACGCCGACATTCTCAATATCTAAAGTGTTAGCCGGGGCCGTGAGAATCGTCCTGATCTGCGCAGGCGTCAGCGATGGCTTGGCCGATTTGAGCAACGCCGCAATCGCGCCGGCGTGCGGGGCTGCCGCCGATGTGCCGGAGAACGGATTCAGCCCTGCGCCTAATGAATTGCCTGAAGTTGCTACGCCATCCGCAGCGGTAATGTCAGGTTTTTGTCGAACGACGCCGCCGTTGGTGGCAAACAAGATATTGCCTGGAGTAACCGGCGAGCCGTCCACATTATAAAAGATGCGACGCGGGCCATCGGAACTGAAAGTCTCGACGCGGCTCGCGGTCGTAAACACGCCGCTACTCGTATTGCCTGCCGATGCCGCCGCCGCCGCGACGCCATAAGCATCCACCGCGCAGGCATGGCCATGCGTGTTGCCCGTGGTGAAGACGGTCAGGCGTCCGCCGTTGGCATTCAAATTGAGGGCGCGCACCGCCGCCGTGCTTGATTTGAAGATCACCAGCCGGTCGCCTGCGGCGCGCGTGAAGGCCGTGGAGCCGATCTCTTCATGCGGATCGATCATGCCATTTTGAATATTCGTCGACGCCGCCTTGACCGTTGTGCCTGCCGTATTGACGACGAAGAGATCGTAATCGTTTGTCGAAGCACCGAGCGGGTCAGACCAATCCAGACTGTAAACAAAACCACTACTGCTCAAAAGGATGTTGCCATTGACTGGCGAAGCCATAGTGCCGAAATTATGAACCGTCCCGGATTTGCTATTGCCGGGGACTATGTATGTAGAGCCTGCATCATTGAAATCGCCTTCCCAGGCGCTTGCAGTGGCTCTTTGGACGGAGCCTTCGTTACCGGCTGATGAAAAATAGAGCCCGCCGCTCGCCGTCACATAATTGACTGCCTGAGCGACGATGCTGTCTTGAAAGACGCCTTCATCGGAGTAAGAGACATCATCAATAACGATGTCGCAATTATTTGGCGCGTCGCGCAGCCGCTTGATATTGGTCGCAAAACCGGCTTCGCTGATGAATGCGCTGGCAAAGAAGAGTTGCGCTTTCGGAGCAATGTCGTGAACGATCTGCACCATGGCGCGGCCCTCGTCAGAGCCTGCAATGATGCCATTGGGAGAGGGGAGGTCTTGAACGACGGTTACCGGCGTCGTGTTGCCGAAAGGGTTCCCAGGGCCGGGCAGGTCGCCGCCGGCAATATCGGCTGCCGCGCCGCCAAGGTAATTAAAACTATCTGACATGACGCCGATGCGTATGCCCTCGCCGGCAAAACCATATTGGCTCTTGGCCGTGTCTGCTTGATGCGCCTTGTCGCCCTGTGAAGTCGCCTTGCCGATGAATGGCGCTGCCGTCGCCGCTCTGGTCGCCAGGTAACTGGTTAATTGCGCGCGCACCTTTGCGGCGCGTTCCGCAAATGACAGGTGACGAGGCTGTCCCTGAGTTGCCAGATTGGATGGACTGAGAGGCCCGGCCATCACAGCCGAATTGCGCGGATTCGTGCGCTCATCAAGCGCTGCATCTGCCATGCGGTGTGTGGTCGCGGGCGCTGCCGCGCGGATAAAGATCACATCAGAATAACCGGCGATGGCCTCTACGGATGAGAGAGGCACTCGCGCCCGTATGGCTTTATATTCTACGGATGGAAAGATGATCTCGCCGCCGAGTTGTTGAATGCCGGCAAGCAGTGTGTCGTTGACGCTGGCCGTTATATCGACAAGCACCAGGCCGGAAGCGTCTGCATTGACGCTCGACCGTTCCAGCGCAACGCCGACGGCCATCTGCTGGCCGCGCGATTCTCTGACCGCCTGCAACAACGGCGAAGCGATCTTGCGCTGCTCAGGGGTACGGCTCTCCTTCTCAGCCTCAAGCGCCGCGATCTGCTGCAACGCTTCAGGGGTGAGCCCGCCAAGTTCAGGATTGCTCGGCGACTGCGCCGCCCGCGCCTTCGTTGTAGTTTTGGCCAGCAGGTTCTTGAGGCCGAACGGATCATTGCGGTTGCCGCGAGTCGATGCCAGCGTGCCAAGCGTTAGCGTGGCCAAGCCGATGAAGATGATGATCAGTCGAATTGAGGGGAGACGATTCATTGGGGGCTTCTTCATAAAAAATCTTCCATCCTTTCAAACAGAGGGCAGGGGAGAGTCCTTGTTCTCTTAAATAGAAATCGCGGCGCGATCAGGCACAACCAGCGAAACCGGCTCTGCCTGAATCGACCATTAATTTCATCCACTGTTAAGCTTGCTGACAGGAAGGTGGCTTATAGCTCAACTGTCTGATTACGCAAATCAACATTCCGCGCGACAAAAAAGCCCTGACCGCTCCAGGTTCATTTGCCTGGGGTCGCCGCCTGATTATCCTTTGCCTTTTACAATACGTGAACTGCCGGATTCCGCCTGATCCAGCATATTGAGCTATAAAGACAACCTGTTATAGAGCAGCAGATTTATACTTGAACCACACCAGGAATACAAGACGAAGCGGTCTTGTCGAGCGAAAAAATAATCTTCAGCCGGGATACGTTTTTTGCGAGCGCAGTTTGTTTTGGAATGTGAAGGTACTACAGTTTTGAAATCCAGCTAGGCGAATTCTATGAAATTATAATTACAGTTATTTTCGCTTGAGATGTGGTCAACCGTAAAGAGCCGGGAAGTCTTCGCGGTTGATAGTAAACAAGGTGAGAGGCCAGTGAAAGGCTGCTTAAGTTGACTCTGCCGCGCCTCCAATATCGTTGATCGATTCAGTTCGTCAAAGATGTGCATCGCCGTGATAGACGAGCCGCACCGGGATGATGAATCAACTGATGCGCTTCAAATCGACGGTGACGGTTGCGCCAGAGGTTTTGACACGCGCGCGCACAGGGATGCGCCGTGTGTCGTCGCTCATCCAGAGCAGCATCTCGCCGCTGCGGCGAATGAAGCGTCCATCAAAAATTTTTGCGTTCAGCCGAATCGCCTTGAACTTGCCGGCCTCCACTTTAATTTCTTCGCGCTTTTCGACGATCACTTCGATGTGATAGACCTCGCCGGCATCGCTGATGGGTATCTCTATAACATCGCCTTCGTTGAGCGGTTGCGTGCGCACGAAGTAAGTCGCCGACAAGATGTCTTGAATCCATGTGGGCGACGATGCTTCTTTGATTTTCGGCTCGGCTTTCTTATCCGCCAGATTGCGCTCGGTGAAGGTGACGCGCCCGGCCTCGCGGTCGATGAGAGATTTCTGCTCGCGGCGATTATTGCCTTCTTCGATAGACTTGTGAGACTCCGTCAATCCCATGTCCTGGGCGTTGACGATAGAGCTATAGCTATCGCGCACCTTGATGCCGAAGAGTTTCGGGAAGAAGCCTTTTGAAGTGAGTTCAGCTTTGAGCGTTAGCTTTGAGTCTTTCGCTGCATGGTCGGCGTTCGCTACCGAGAGTTGCACATCGCCGACGGTGCCGCCGAAGATCAGCTTCGAAAACGTGACTTCGTAATGCAGTTTTTCGCCCGCCTTGAACGGCAGCGGTTGATTGACCTTCGGCGGGTCAGCAGGCGCGGGCCTGGCGGGCTGAGCCTGTGCGCTTACAAGCATGGCGCACAAACCGACAAGCGCGATGATTCTCCAAAAGGGTTTCTTCATAACTCCATTTTACCTGCGAAGCCTATTCTCCGGTTAGTTGCGCAGCGTCATTGCACGGTTGTCCGCAAGTTCAGCGCGTCAGCGAACGAATAGCAGATACTTGGCCACCAGCAGAGCGAAGGCGGCGGCTACGCCGATTGCAGCGCGATATTCGCGATGTTTCCGATATTGCGACCATGCAAATCGCCGCTCGTGGTTGTTCTTGTGCGGCTCCCCTGCCTGATACGCTGTTGCACGCGGCACGAACAAGGGAACCTTGCGGCTATAATCCGGGTATTCGCTGGCGAAAAGTTGTTTGAGCGTTTCGGCTTCGGCGATCATCACCGGCAGATAGATCAGCAGGTATAAGGCGACGTAAAGGGCGGCGAACCACCATGCGCCGCTCGCCAGCGCAATCCCGCTACCCATGATGAAGGTGCCGAGATAGAGCGGATTGCGCGTATGCGCGTAAGGCCCGCTGACGGTCAACTCAAGATTCTTTTTCAAATAACCCGATGCCCATGCGCGAATCAGCAAGCCGATGACGGCGATGATGGCACCAACCATCAGCACACGCGGCGACGGCTGTGCGGCGAGGATGAGCAGCGGTGCGAGCCCCAACCCTGCCGGTACGCGGATACGCTGCGCCAATTGCAACAAGCGGATGCGCCTGCCTTTTGTGATTTCAATCATAGATGGCAAATCTTCGTTCAGTTATCTTGCCGACGTTTTATCGAATCGTTGCTCAAGGATTCGAGTTGGACGAACGCCGCCGCAAGGCCAGGGGGTTCGCCCGCGCCAGCCAGTCTAAGCGAAGCCGCACGGGCGACGACGCTCGCGGGGATGTCCATACACTCCCAGTGCCAGCAGGCTCGCCTGTGGCAAGCCGCGCGGCACCAGAGGTCGCGGCCTACAACGATGTCCTGCGGATTGAAGGGGCCGTTGCGCGACGGCGAAGTCGGCCCATAAATGCCGACTATGGGAGTGCCTGCCGCCGCCGCCAAATGCAGCGGCCCGCTGTCGCCGCCGACGAACAGGGAAGCACGCCGCGCCAGGGCAACGAACTGCTTGAGCGTCGAAGCGATCACTTGCGCCGCGCCGCTTCGTGCCTGGCTGGCGACGGCTTGCGCCAGTTTGGCTTCGCCCGGCCCAAATGTAATATAAGACACCACACCATGTCGTTCAAAAAGATGATCGGCCAGTTCGCCAAATCGCTCGGCAGCCCAGAGCTTCGTCGGCCAGCCGCCGCCGGGGTTAAGAATGGCGAATCGCGCCGCCTGTTTGTTCGCCGCCTCTTCGGCAAAACGCTCATCGGCTGCCGATACCGCTATAGGGAATTCGTGGAGAGTTGAGCCAAAAGCCGCCCGGTCATTTTCTGCAAGGCCCGCAACCGCAGCCCGCGCCAGTGCGAGATTCTTGTCGATGACATGCTTGAACTGGGAAACACAAACCTGTTCAGTGAGAAAGTGGCGGCTCAACGGTTCGCGCAGGTCGGCGCTTTCAAAGCCGACACGCCGCCTTGCCTGTGTGGCTTTTATTACTAAGCCGGATTTTAACAAGCCCTGAAAATCGATGGCCAGGTCAATGCCCGTATCGCCACGGATGCCGGCGATGCGCTCTCGTATTTCAGTAATCGTCGCGCGGCTGATCATCTGCTTGCGCCAGGCGCGCGTGTCGATTTCGATCAATTCGTCAATCGCCGGCGAATCTCTGAGAATTTCGGCAGCGCGTTTTTCGACCACCCAGGCGAGGCGCGCGGCGGGCAAGGCGCGGCGCAGCGCTGCCATCGCGGGCAGCGCATGCACCACGTCGCCGATGGCGCTCAGTTTGACGATGACGATTCGCATCCGAGAGGCGCAATCATCGAAGCGATTGCGAAGAGAAATTATACCATCCCACGACCCGGCAACCACAGCTTCTGCTTTATAGTGCCCCACTCATGTAGAAAAAAAACCGCTGATTCCCTGGGTCTGTGTCTTTGATATTACCGACAGGCGCGTGCTAGAATGCGGCTTCAATCGAGCTTTATGAATAGCATCAGCATTCTCGGATCAACTGGTTCCATCGGCAAGAGCACGCTATCGGTCGTTGACTCGCTCAAGGATCGCTTCGTGGTTGCCGGCCTCGCCGCCGGGCGCGACCTTGATGGCCTGGCCGAACAGGTGGCGCGCTACCGGCCACACCTCGTATCGGTCGCCAATGAAAGCGATCTGTCTGTGCTGAAAGATAAACTGCGCGCTGCGGGCGTCAGCCGGCTGCCGGAGATGGCCTGTGGTGTCGAAGGGCTCGTCGCCGTCGCTACGATGGACGGTGTAGAAACTGTAGTTTCGGCTACAGTTGGCGCAGTTGGCTTTCTGCCGACCTATCGCGCCCTGTTGATGGGTCGCCGCGTGTGTCTGGCTAACAAAGAGACGCTGGTGATGGCTGGCGAATTAATGAAGCGCGCCGCGCGCGAGTCAGGCGCGGCGCTGCTGCCGGTCGACAGCGAACACAACGCGCTGCATCAATGCCTGCGCGGCGAGCAGATCGGCGAAGTCAAGCGATTGATCCTGACCGCATCGGGCGGCCCATTCCGTCAGGTGCCCATTGAGGAAATGCGCGCCGCCACTGTCGAAGCAGCGCTGGCGCATCCGACGTGGCAGATGGGTGCCAAGATAACCATCGATTCGGCGACCCTGATGAACAAGGGCCTGGAAGTCATCGAAGCAGGCTGGCTCTTCGGCTTCGGCGCGGAGAAGATTTCGGTCGCCGTGCATCCGCAATCCATCGTGCATTCGATGATCGAGATGGTCGACGGCTCGATCATCGCACAACTCGGCGTCACCGACATGCGCTTGATGATTCAATATGCGCTGACCTATCCCGACCGCCTGCCGACTGATCTGCCGCCGCTTGGATTGGAAAAACTTGCGAAGCTGGAATTCTACGAACCGGACTTTGAACGCTTTCCTTGCCTGCGGCTGGCCTACGAAGCCATGCGTCAAGGGGGCACGATGCCTGCCGCGATGAGCGCTGCAAACGAGATTGCCGTCGCCGCGTTCCTTAACCGGCAGATCAAATTCATGGATATTCCTCGCCTCATCGCCGAAACTATGGAGGCGCATTCGACACAACCATGCTCCAGCATTGAAGCCGTGCTTGAAGCCGACCGCTGGGCGCGCGCTCATGCTGAATTGGAAGTCGCTAACTGGCGGGTGGCGCGCAATTGTCAATAGCTTCGTTCTCTTCGCGGTGATCATCCACCATCCATATCAACCGTCATTTTATTTTCACAGCACTGACCCCCAACCATAGGCTACTGACCGCCGACTGTAGACACTGCCATCGCCCTGCGATACACTTAAAAGGTATCGGCGGCGTGGCTGTTTATGACATGTTGAATTGCCGCGCCGCGAACCAGGTTTCTCAGAGTGGTTTGAGGGGAGCATAATTTGGGCACTCTATTATTTCAGGCTGCTGTATTCGTGCTCGTGCTGGGCGCGATGATCGTCATTCACGAGTTTGGTCATTTCATCGTCGCTAAATTTTTCGGCATCCGCGTCGATGTTTTCAGCGTTGGTTTCGGCAAGCGGCTGACCGGTTTCAAAAGAGGCGATACGGATTATCGCCTCAGCCTGATTCCGCTCGGCGGCTACGTCAAGATGGCAGGCGAGAATCTCGACGAAGCGGCGACCGGCGCGCCATACGAATTTCAATCGAAGCCGAAATGGCAGCGGTTGTGCGTTGCGGTCGCCGGCCCGGTGATGAACATTCTGACGGCGTTGTTGATTCCGGCAGTGCTGGTGATGGCGCATTACGAGATGCCGACCTACCTCAGTCAACCGGCGGTCGTCAACGCGGTGGCGCTCGGCTCACCTGCCGAAACCGCAGGCATCCATCGCGGAGATGTAATTGAACGAATTGATGGCGTCAGCAATCCGACATGGCGTCAGGTCGAAGACATCATCGCGTTTAATCCTGGCCAGGAACTGCCAGTCACTATGCGGCGCGGCAACGAAACCGTCAACCTCAAGCTGAACGTCGCCACGACGGAGATTGAGCGCGAGAAGATTGGCGAAGCCGGCCTGCTGCCCTTCCTGGGAGCCAATTCGAAGATCGTCGTCATCGGCATTCAGCCAGGAATGCCCGCCGAACAGGCCGGCTTAAAAGTCGGCGATCAAATCATTGCCGTCAACGGCAAGCCTGTCGAGGCGGGTGCTGATCCGGCGACGACTCCGTCTGGCGACCCAAACAACGGGCCGCTTTATGGCGAAGCCGACATCATTCACATCATCCGCGCCAGCAACGGCCAGCCGCTTACCCTGACCGTCAAGCGCGGCAATGAGACGCTTAACATCACGGCAACTCCGAAGGTCGATGACGGTAATGTGCGCCTCGGCTTCAATCAGGGCCGCAAAGATGCTGATGTCCTGGTCACCAGGCTCGGCCCTGTCGCCGCATTCAAATATTCGTGGACAGAAAACCTGCGGTTCATCTCGCTGACGAAGACAGCTTTAGGGCAGGTCTTCGCCGGCAAGCGCTCGGCTGGCGATACGGTCACCGGGCCGGTCGGCATTGCGCAGATCGTCGGCCAGGCGGCGGAGCAGGGAGCCACACAGGTCTTTCAGTTAATGGGCTTGCTGTCGCTCAATCTTGGAGTTTTCAACTTATTGCCGATCCCTGTGCTCGACGGCGGCTTGATCTTCATGCTGCTGCTCGAAGCCGTGCTCGGCCTCTTCGGGTTGCCACTGACGATGCGCGTCAAAGAACGCATGATGCAGGTGGGACTGGTGATGCTGATGCTGTTGATGGGGTTTGTCATCTTCAACGACATCTCCAAGCGGTTCATCAACCGCAGCAGCACGCCGCAAACCGTCGAGCAGCCCAAGCAAGGGAAATGATGAATGATGGATGATGAATGATGGGTGAGAGCCGTAATGCAAGGCTCGGCATTCATCATTCATCATTCTGCGTTCATCGTTTCCGATGTCGTTTACTCTTGCCTCTCGCGTAAATACTTTTATTATTAAAGCGCGCCCTCAGCTTTTGCCCCCGCTTGAGCTCAACTGATGCGGTCACAGCACCCTTTGCCGGTGTCTGGAGCGACAAACAGTCAGGCAGCCTTGATTTTGTAATGAATCATCCATAATCGTTGGCGAATTTTTACGCGCGCCGTGCGGCTGTTTGTCGAACAAGGGAAGAGGTATGAAACGATCTGTCGCTACGCTGCTGTTACTGTCTTTCGTTGCCTTCTCTTTTGCGGCTTCCACACGTGTCTTTCCACGATCACGCAATAAAAATCTTCGCTATGTGCCGGGCCAGCTTCTCGTCAAGCTCAAGGCGGGCGGCGACTCAATAGAAGATGTCGCAGAGGTGGTCGCACACCCACAGGGCGGCATCGAGCCATTGATGAAATCACAAGAAGGCGGCGATTTGCTGCTCGTCAATCTCGACGGCGAATCGGTTGAAGAAGCCGTCGCACGGCTGGGGCAAGACGCCCGCGTCGAATTCGCCGAGCCGAATTACCTCTGGCACACGGCGGCAGTTCCCGACGATGCTTTCTTCAATCAGCAATATGCCCTGCTGAATACAGGCAGCTTTCTTCAGGGGAAGCCGGGCGCAGACATCGGCGCGACACGCGCATGGGATCTCACCACAGGCAGCGACAATTTGGTCGTCGCGGTGATCGACACAGGCGTCGATCTTTCGCATCCTGACCTTGCGCCGAATGCCTGGACGAATTCGCAGGAGATCGCTAATAACGGTATTGACGACGACGGCAACGGCTATGTCGACGATGTCCACGGCTGGAATTATCTAACCAAGAGCCCAAAACTCTACGATGATCCGGACAACGATTGGCACGGCACACATGTCACGGGTGCCATCGGCGCGGCGGGCAATAACCTGATAGGGGTTACCGGCGTCGCCTGGCATGTAAAGCTGATGGTGCTGAAATTTCTGGGCGAGCAAACCGGCAGCACTGCCGATGCCGTGAAGGCGATCAATTACGTCATCGATCAGAAACATCGCGGTCAAAACGTCCGTGCGATCAATGCCAGTTGGGCGGGCAGCAGCGAATCGCTATCGCTCAAGAACGCCATCATACAGGCGGGCAATAATGGCATTCTCTTTGTTTGCGCGGCAGGCAACGGAGCGATTAGCGACGAAGGCAATGACCTTGAATCCAGCCCGGTTTACCCTGCGGCCTGGAGTGCCGACGTGTCAACGATCATCGCCGTTGCCGCAGTGAACAACACCGACAGCTTTGCGTCGTTTTCAAACTATGGCTTGAGCCGAGTGCAAGTCGGTGCGCCGGGCGTCTTCACCATCAGCACGATACCCAACGGCGATTACGGATATGGGCAAGGGACTTCGATGGCCGCGCCGGTGGTTACGGGCGTCGCCGCTTTACTGTTCGCCCACGAGCCGAATCTGAGTGCAGCAGAGGCCCGCCGTCGCATCGTGAGAACTGCCGATCCGCAGCCGTCGCTGGCCGGTCGCCTATCGAGCGGCGGGCGGGTCAACGCTTACAACGCGCTAACCAATACGGTGCCGCACACGCCAACCCGCCCGGCCATCGGTACGGTAGGGCTGACGAAGAAAACGGTGATCGTTGACGGCATAGGCTTTGGTACGGGCGGCGCGGTGATCGAAGTGAATGGTGCGGCTCTGGCAAAGTCACGCGTCAATACGGATGTGACATTGCCCGATGGGACGGCAGGCGAGTTGCTGGCAAAGCTCGGCAAGCCGGGCATCAATCAAACCTTTCAGTCGGGCGTGCCGGTCGTGGTTACGGTTTACAACCCGGCGACGGGAGAGCGGTCCGAGCCGTTCACTTTTACGAGAAAATAGCGGCTTACGCTGACGCTCGTTCGTGGTGAATCCCCATGCGGGCAGGGCTCGTAGAAGGCTTGCAAAAGAAAGCGGCAATAATCCGCCAGGAGATTGATTACCACAGAGAGTAAACAATCGGAGCGGTTTGCTTTACAGCACGACGCTCACCGTTTAGACTCACGTCGCCCAATAGTAATCGCGCAGTCCCTTACGACTTCGCTCGATCAGGAGACTTGAGTTAATGGATGCTTCAACATCACCGGCTGCCAGCGACATTCTCATACGGTTGCTGCGCGCCTCGCTTAGCCCCGACGGTGCGCAGTCGTTTAATCTACTCGTTCTTTACACGTCGTTCGGCGTCGTTCGTGGCCGCATCGGCTATGCCTTTGCTCAGGAACTCATGAACCATGATCAGGCCAGCCCACACCTCTCCGACAGTCTCATCGAACTCAATGCCGTCACGGTCGAACATTTTTCCAATCATCTAGCCAACGCCGTCTTCGACCGCCTTTACGTTCGTCTCGACGAAGTGAAAGGCTTCGCATTCGTCGGCTAAATCGAACCGCACGACACTGGGACAGAAGATTGGCCACCGCAGACACAGAGCCACAGAGAGAAAACAACAAAATACTGAGAAAAACCAAAGATTTTTAGCCTCTTCTCTGTGCCTTTGTGCCTGCGGTGGCAATCTCTTTCTGTGCCATTCTTAATGGTTCACCCGCCGCGTCACTTCACTTTCATGACGACGAGCGTCAAGTCGTCGAACTGCGGTGTGTCGCCGCTCCAGTCGCGCACCTCGTCGATGATTCGGTCGGTCAATTCCTGTGCAGACATGTGTGCAGAGATGCTGGCCATCTCTCGCAGTCGCGCTTCACCGAACTCTTCACCCGCGCCGTTGAAGGCTTCGCTGACCCCGTCCGTATAAGCAATCAAGATGTCGCCCGGCTGCAAGGCGATGGTTTCCTGCTCGTAATGGCATTCATCGAAAGCCCCGATGACCGGGCCGCCGCACGTCAATTCGCTGATCTGGACGACGCTCACGTCGTGGCCGGCAGGATTGGCAGAAGTGTCCGGCTTGCCGTCAGTCGTAGCACCGCTGGCGGTCGCGCCGTGAGCTTTTGAAATGCTGGCGGCGCGCACCAGCAGCGGCGGATTGTGGCCGGCATTCACATAAGTCAGCGCCTTTCGCGCTTCATCATACAGCGCATAGAAAAACGTTGCGTAGCTCGCCGCATCCGTCGACATATGTAGCAAGTGATTCATGGACGAAACCAGTTCCGTCAGCCGACCGTTTACCTGCGGCGCTTGACTGCGCAACGACGCCTGCACTGTGGACATCAACAGCGCGGCAGAGATGCCTTTGCCGGCGACATCGGCAACCGCGATACCGACGCGGTCGCCGTCGAGCAGAATGAAATCGTAATAATCACCGCCAACGCCGCGCGCTGGATGGCAGACGCCCGCAAGCTCCAGGGATTCGACATCGGGCGGCGCGGCAGGAAAGAGGCGGCGCTGCACCGCCGTAGCGATTTCAAGTTCGCGGCGCAAGCGTTCTTCTTCGGCGACTTGCTGCACCAGTTCAGCATTCTGAATGGCGAAGGCGACCTGAAAGGCAACCGCCATCAACAACTGCCGGTCGTCACTTGAGAATGGCAAATCGCCGAGCCGCTTGCCGAGCGACAACATCCCAAGCAATTCGTCTTTGGTGGCGATAGGGATTAACACCTCTGTGCCCATCGCGCGCAGCGTTTCGCGCTCGCGGCGGCGTGCCTCGGTCACACCGACGTTCGTGGTTGGGAAGCCCTGTCCCCATGACCTGTCGAGGTCAACGCCAAGCGTCATCGCCGATAGCTTGAGCCGCATCGCCGCATAACCGTTGCCCGGCAGCCAGAGCGCGCGGTCAAGATCAACCGTGCGCTCGCCGTGTTCGTGCATCCGTGCGCGCAGGGTGCAACGATAATCGCCGCTGGCGCGGTCGATCAAGAACGCGGTGACATTTTCAATGTGCAAAGCTCTCTGAACATTGCCGAGGGCGAGATCGAGTATCTGCCGAACGTTGGTGACCCGACGCATCTCGATACCCAGTTCACTCAGCAACTGCTGCGCGTCATAAGCTTCGCGGAAGAACTTGCGGTCAATGATCGGCAGGACTCGCTGGTTGACAATCGTCAGGATGCCGATGGCCAGAGCCGTCGCCACCATGGTTGCTACGATGTCGGCGCGCGGCCCGTAGCGATCAATGAATTGCAAACGCGCGCCCGTCAATAGAAAGCTCAGGACAAGAAAGACGATCATTGCCTGAATAATAATGAAGCCGCGCGAAACCAGCAGATAACGCACGCCGCGCCGCACGATCAGGCGCACAGGGATGACTTGATGGCGAATGATGGCGTAGGCGAACGATAATGGAAAGAGCAGGAAGCAGAAAACGGCGATGATCGAAGCCAACTGCAATTGCTGGTGCGGCGGATCGAACAGAACGGCGACAACGAAGACCAGAAACAAGGGCAGAAATCCGGCAATGCTGCCGGCAACCACCACACGCATCTTGCGCCGCGACGTTCGCCCCGCCCCGCGATAATTCCACATCAGCGACAGCAACCCGCCAGCAATGTACAGAGTCATCACCGCAAAGCCGAGCCGCTCGAAGATCGGATAGCTGTCGCGGAATTCATAGAACCGGCGCGGTGCCAAAGCCGCCAGCAGGTTGATGATGACAAAGTAGGGGACGAAGGCAACCAGGTGCGGCACGTAAAGCAGCTTTTCGAGCTTCGGATATTTACGAATCAGCGCCGACGGTTCCGGAAAAATCTGGAAAAAATGCAGGAAAACCGGCGGTAAAAACAACGAAGTCATGTTGACGACCAGCATCACCAGGACGAGCCAGAAGGGTCGGCCCGCAAACGCCGGGGCGCTCGCCAGCAATAGGCCGGGAAACATGCCGAACAGCAAGGCCAGCAACAACGCCTGCTTGTCGTTCGGCTTCAGCAAGAAAACAACCAGTCCTGTGAGCAGGAAGATATTCGGAATGATGACGCGCAGGGCCAGGCGGACGACCCACGAACTGGTGGGCACAGGCTGCGACGGCAGCACCAGGTCAAGCGTCCGCCCGACGCGGCGGATTTTCAGCAAGTAGGCGGTCGCGGGCTCTATACGGCGGAAGGCTTCGGCGATATCAAAGTCCGAATCAATCGGCGTATTGTTGATGGCCAGGACTTCGTCGCCGACACGCAGCATGGAGGCGGCTTCTGCGGAAGCCGCGCCGCCGATGAAGACCTGCTCGCCCAGTTGATAAGGAATCCAGCCCGGCTCGCTGTGCTGACTCAAAGTCACGGCGCTTTGAATGAAGAGAGCGCCTGCATAAATCAGCAGAAGACTGAAAAATGCCGCGCTCAGAATGAACTGGTATCGCTTCTTCATACGTTCTGCTCAACACGTCACTATACCATAGCCCTGCGAGCGTCCTAAACCGCCAGCCCAACCCTTAAAGGGCCAGCCCTATTCGATAACTCCTCTCGGAAGTCGACCAGGGTTTTCCCGAAAACGAGGCTCTGCATGATCAATCATAGCTCAGTCACTTAGGCTGTTGAGGCCGATATTCAATCATAATGACCTAACCCTTGCAGATTCGTTTCTGTTCATCCTGTACGCGGTTTCGCTCCTTGGCCCGCCGGAGGATCATTGTTGTTCTTAAATTGTTATTTGCCGGGCGAGTTTCGCTAAGATTTCTTTTCGGCGCAGAAAAAATCGGGTAATTCCCTTGGCTCTTACAGTTCCCGACGATTACATGGTGACCTGCCAAATCCCTGTCTTCTAATAAGCATAAATTCAGGATGATGTTTAATTACTTTTCTCCTGTTGGTTATCTTATATAGTTAAAAAATCCCTATAACATCGCGAACTTCTCCGGCACGTGAATTGAACTAGGTCAGTCCAGAGAGGGAAGTCAATGGCCGGTCAGGATTAACAATTTCTTGGCGAAATGGGCAAATCAAAGTTGAAAGCATCAAGCGCAAAGATACTTTCTTTAGTCCTTGAGGGTATGCGGAGAGTCGATCCTGTAGCGAAGAAGTTAGTCTCTTCGTATGGCTATCCGCCTCTATCAGAGTGAATGCCTGAAAGTTACAGCGCACCGTTAAGCAAGATTGAGATCAGTAAGGAGAATTAATGAAACATTCGAAGAACATCATTTCAGGAGCAATCCTGCTGTCAGATCCAAAGCGGCCTGACAAGACGATACGCAAGTTCGTCCTCTCAATCCTGCTGGCAATCTCTTTGTTGACGGCGATGACTTCCGGGCATCTGTTAAACGGTGTGGCCCATGCCGATCAAAAGGGGCCGAGCCTGAGCGGCCAGACCCGACTGATCTCAGAGGATTTGCAGACCCTGGTCAATAACACTCCTGGAGCACCGGTGCGCGTAATCATAGAGATCAATGCATCGTTAAAGGGCCAGGCGTTCAGCAAGCTGCTAACGAAGATCAGTCGGTTGGGAGGCGTCGTCAGTAGAAGACTGACTGATGATAGATACGTCGCCGTGCAACTGCCTGCGGCTACGGTACTCGGCCTGGCCTCTGATGAGGCGGTCAGCTATTTGACGGTCGACAAGACGACACATGTGACGGGCCACCTTGAGACCACCACCGGCGCGGCGTTAGCGAGAAACCTCGGCACAACGACAACTGGCACCATCAATGGCACAGGCATCGGCATCGCCATACTCGACTCAGGAATCTACGCGGCCCACCACTCGTTTTACAATAGTGCGGGCGTCAGCCGAGTTGTAGCCAACGTTGACTTCACAGGTGAAGGCAGAACCGACGACCCTTATGGTCATGGAACCCATGTCGCCTCTTGTGCGGCAGCGAGCAATCATGTCTCCAACGGCGCTTATACCGGCATCGCTCCCAATGCGAAGATCATCAACGTGCGTGTCCTAAATTCTCATGGAGAAGGGGTGATCTCAAACGCCATTGCCGGGATAGACTGGTGCATCGCCAACAAAGCGACTTACAACATCCGCGTACTCAATCTTAGCTTCGGCGCAACCGCCACTGATTCGGCAGAAAATGATCCGCTCTGCCAGGCGGTCAGGCGAGCCTTCAATGCAGGACTGGTCGTTTGTGTGGCCGCCGGCAACTCCGGCAAAGATGCAGCAGGCAATAAAGTTTATGGATCGATTCACTCGCCCGGCATCGAGCCGGCAGCCATCACCGTCGGCGCGTCGAACACCTTCGCTACGGATTCTCGTTCAGACGATGGGGTCGCCACCTATAGTTCGCGCGGCCCAGCACGCGGCTTCTATACCGATGCATCGGGTGTGAAGCATTATGACAACACCATCAAGCCCGATCTGGTTGCTCCAGGCAATAAAATCATCAATGCAGAATCTCCTAATAACCAGATCCTCCACAACTCGCCTCAACTTGAAACAGGCGTCAGTTCAAGTCCCTACCACGACATGATGTTTATGAGTGGTACATCAATGGCGACCCCGGTCGTCGCCGGAGCCGCCGCGCTCATCTTGCAGAGAAACCCGAATCTCCCGCCCAATCTGGTCAAAGCCATTCTCGAATACAGCGCCCAGCCCTTGAACCATTTCACCACCCTTGAGCAAGGAGCCGGAGAACTGAATGTCGAAGGGGCGGTTCGCCTGGCAGGACTCATACGCACAGACCTGGTGAATCTAGCGAAAGGCGCGTCGTTGCTAGTTGGCGCTGCTCCGAGCCAATCGACGGCCATTGGCGGCAATAGCTTCGTCTGGGGCGGTGGGATCATACAGCGATGGAACTTCATCTATGGCAACAATCTGATTCTTCAGTATCAAAAAATCTACGGTGCAGGGACATTGCTCTGTAATGGCGTGATGCTGTCAAACGGCACCCTGTTGTCGGACGGCACCCTGCTATCAGAGGGAACCTTACTGTCGAACGGTACGCTGTTGTCGGACGGCACTCTGCTGTCCAGCGGCACACTCTTCACCAGCGGGACGCTGCTGTCAAATAGCACGCTGCTATCAGACGGTACATTGCTTTCCGATGGCACACTCTTCTCAGATTCCACTCTTGCGGCGATGACCTCGCCCCCGGTTGCAATGGCGATGGCGCTTGCAGCATTGGGCGGCGACCTGACTGACGGCATGCCCGCTGTGCCTGACCCGGATCCACTGAATTAACTGGCTGAATATTAAAAGGCAAGTCACATCAATAAGAGAGAAATGTTAGAAACTTAGGAGAAAAACAATGTACGCCCTGACGTTGCCACAAGAAAATTTAGCTGCCGTATTAAGCCAGTATTCCTATCCGGCGAGCAGCGTGACGGTACAACGCCTCACAGATGAGCATCGAGAAGAAGTGTTGGGCTTCCTCGCCACGCGGCCAATTCACACCTTCGGGCTGGCCGGATTTATTCGTGACAACGGCCTGGTCAGTCCTCACAATCGCGGAACTTTTTTCGCCTGTCGCAATGATGAAGGCAGCCTCGAAGGAGTCGCCTTGATTGGCCACTTCATTCTGTTCGAGGCGCGCAGTGCGGAAGTGATCGCCGCCTTCGCCCGTGTCGCTCAACAGTGCTCCACGGCATTCTTGCTACTGGGAGAGTCAGAGAACGTGCAGGCATTTTGGCATTACTACTCCCCTGCCGGGCAAGAGGTTCACCTTTACTGCCGCGAATTATTGTTTACGTTGAACACTCATGTCGAAGGACGAGAGGCCGTGCCAGGTCCGAGATTGGCGACCATAGACGATCTCGACCTGATCGTGCCAGCGCATGCCGAGACCGCCTTTATCGAGAGCGGCATTGATCCACTGGAAACCGATCCCGAAGGGTTTCGAGCGCGCTGCGCGAGACGAATAGAGATGGGCAAAACCTGGGTGCGGACTGAAAACTCAAAGCTGATTTTTAAGACTGAAGTGGTCAGCGATGCGCCCGATGTGATCTACCTCGAAGGCGTGTGGGTGCATCCGGATGAGCGTAGCAAAGGCATTGGATCGGAAGGTATTTCGCATCTCTGTAAAACTTTTTTGAACCGCACCGAATCGGTCTGCATTCTGGTGAATGAAAAATTCAAAGCGGCGCAGGCCGTCTACCGAAAAGCTGGCTTTAGCTTCATCAGCTACTACGACACGGTTTTCCTGAAGCCGGAAGTCCATTAAAGATCGACAAACGAGAATCTATAGCGATTTTCACAAATCAGTTTAGCCGGAGAATTGCCACAAGGACACCAAGACGCAAAGCAACACCAAGGAGATGGTAATTCTTGGTGCCTTAACTGCCCGCACCTCGGCTGCCGGAACTGAGGCATTGATGTTTTGATAGGGCATATTCACCCCCTTATTGACGATCCGGTTACGGGTTTCCGGTTGCTCAGAACTGAGCTTTCGAATGAGGATTCGATACTTACCTGACCGCAGTGATGCGAGTTGCTGTCAACCGTTGCTGTCAAACCATCCCAAGAAAAAGGCCACTGGAAAGTGGCCTTTTTCTTGGGAAATTTTAATGGAGCTGAGGGGATTCGAACCCCTGGCCTCGTGAATGCGAGTCATCTGCAAGGGTCAAAAAATAGTTCTTGACACTGGTAGCAGGTCGGTTCCATTGGGTGCAGCAGGGTGCAGACGGTGCGCAACTTTTTGAAAATACATGAGTTGCCAGTAAGAAGGGTAGTTAAAGCTACCATCTGCCGGTTGCTGTATGGTGCAGTCGGGTGCAGGATGTGCGCTCATTTTTGTAGATGGCTTTAGAGATAACGAGGCCCGAATTTTCAATTTTGTATGATGAAAGTGGAGGTATCGTTATGGCAAAGCCGTACATCGTAGAACGCAACGGAAAAGTTTATGTCCGCATTCCCTATAAGGATGCTGAGGGCAAGTGGAAACAGAAATGGCAAAAGGCCGACAGCAGAAGTCACGCACAACGACTGATAGGTGATCTTCTCGATCAGCGTGAAACCTTGGGCGGTGAATCGCTGGTCAATAAAGACACCTTCAACGAATACCTTGATGGCTGGCTAAACCAAGCTGCACGAGATTGGCACACTCAGGCAGCTTTGAGTAGCGGTTGTTTTTCAAGTTTCTTCACGGCGGCGGTCACTTCCGCCGTGTAATAAATCGCTGATAGCTTGTACGGCCACGGGC
>Ga0307468_100000043_pt1 | contig 55701 bp, 72 predicted proteins | sample atmdna_FD_203085 | JGI IMG/M metagenome (GOLD analysis project Ga0307468, IMG submission 203085) | Hardwood forest soil microbial communities from Morgan-Monroe State Forest, Indiana, United States - atmos_gases AM2C_05 | ecosystem: Environmental > Terrestrial > Soil > Temperate forest > Bulk...
TTGATCGTAATGCCCCCGACGTTGGTTGAGTTGGTCGTGTTCGATCCCATGGCAGCCGGCACGATGCCGCCGATGGCCGAGCGCAGGGCGGCCATGCCGTCGGTGACGCCGGTGGCTGCGCCGGCTGTGATCTGGCGTCCCACCTCATCGCGAGCCACCGTCGAAGGCGAGTGGATGCCCAGAATGTTCTGCGCCGCCCCGATGGTGTTGTTGTAGATGAAATTCTTGACGCGCTCGTAAAGCCAACCGGCCAGGGACGAGATGCCGTTCCAGACACCGAAAACCATGTCACGCCCGGCGCTGTAGAACTTACCGATGACCCCGCTGGCCCACTCACCGACCTTGCCGGCCAGGTCCGCGATGGCCGAGATCACCCGCCCGGGCAGGCCCATCATGTCACTGACGAAGCCGGCGACGCTGCGGTTCACCGACTCCACGGCGGTGTCGAACCAGATCAGGATCTGGTTCCAGATGCCGCCCCAGTCGGTGTTGAGCAGGAAGCTGGCGAGCACCATGAGCAGATCGGTGAAGAACTGGATGGCCGCGATGATCGGTTCGAAGTTGGCGTTGCTGGCGTAGAGCTGAATCAGCCAGCCGATGAATGACGCGATGGGGACCAGCAGCTTGACCACGGCCAGCAGTAGCTGACCCAGCGGGTGGATCAGCGGAATCAGCGAGATCAACAGTTGGGTCAGCGGCGGCACGAGCTCGGCAAGCACCGGCGCCAGTTCCGCGATGGCCGGCGCCAACTCGACGAGCACCTCAGCGAGCACCTCACCCAGGATCGGCACCAGCGGCAGCAGAGCCGTCAGTACCTGCGTGAAGGCCGCCCCGAGCGGCTCCAGTGCCGGCGTCAGTTGGTCCATGACCACGCCGAGGGTGTCCAGCAGGGGTACCAGTATCGGCGTGACGAACTCGACGAGCTTGCCGAGTAGGGGTAGCAGTCGTGCGAGCAGGCCGCCCAGGGCGGGGGCGATCTTGCCCAGCGATTCGCCCAGGACCGGCGTCAGTTCGGTCAGCGACTCTTTGATCTGAGGTATGACCGGCTGGAACGCCTTTGTGAGCTCTATCGACAGCGTGTCCTTAAACGTGGAGAACACACCGAGCAGGGTCTGGGACTGCTTCTCCATGGCGCCCGCGGCGCCGGGGAACTTGGCCATCCCGGTCAGGAGCGCGTTGATGCCGGTGGTGGCGTCGACCTCGCCAGCGGTGATGGCCTCCATCGACTCGCCGACCGACAGGCCCAGCGCCGCGGCGATGGCCGCGTTCGCGTTGAAGCCGGGCAGCGCCTCGGCGAGCTGGAGCAGTTCCTCCTGACTGATCTTGCCCTTGCTGGCCATCTGGCCGAACGCACGGACAACGGAGTCGACGCTCTCCTGGGTGCCGCCCAGGACACTGACAAGGTTGCCGATGGTGGTGATGGTCGGGATGACCTCATCGCGGGCAATCCCGACGCTGGTACCGAATGCCAGGATGCGCCGCGACGCGTCGGCCACGCCGGCGAACTCGAAGGGCGTTTTGGCCGCGAACTCCTGAATCTCCTCCAGGAAGCCGCGCGCCTCGCTGGCCGAGCCCAGCATGGCCTCGAGGCCGATCTGCACCTGCTCGATGTTGGCCGCGGCCTTCAGGCCGAAGCCGGCGATTGCCGCCAGGCCCGCGCCGGCAGCCACGCCAAGGCTGAGCAGGCCGGCCTTGACCAGAGCCAGAGCGCCGCCCAGGCGGGCGCTCATGGCGCCGGCAGCGGCGCTGGAGCTGGCCGACACCTGGGCCATGCTGACCTGGGCCTGGTTGCCCACGCCGCGCAGGGAGCTTTCCGCGATGGCGCCGCCGCGGCGGAAGTCTGTCGCGAGTTCGCGGGAGGCCCCGGCGAACTCGCGTTCTACGCGGTCCATGGCGACGGCGACGGTCTGCTGGACCTGACGCATCGCGGAGTCGATCGCCGACTTGAGCAGGCGTTCGAACTGCGACACGTCAGGTACGAGCAGCACCGACGCTTCGTCGATCGGCTGACCCATCGCCACCCCCGTGACTTATGGTCCTGGTCTGGCTAGGTCTGTTGTTGTACGCGGGCCGCGGCCATGCGTTCGATCTCGGCTGGCTTAATGGTCGCCCATGGTGGCATCCGTGGGTAGAGCCTGTCCGCTGCGCTCGGTGCCGGCCGCTCCGGTCGCAGGTTGATCCAGGTGCCCAGCGGGCCGGTCAGCCCTCGTATCACGGCGAGGCGGTTGTCTTCAGCCACGTTCATGAGCACGTAGTGCATGACCAGATCCAGCCAGTCGGCGAGGTTTAGATGGCGGTGACCTCCGGCTGTGGCGATGGCCCATCCGTTGAAGAGGTGCCATCGTTCCGGGTGGCCGTCGGCTGCTCCGTCGATCCAGTTGGCAAGCTGGATGACGGCGTCGTAGGGCGCAGGCCGAACTTCTCCAGAAGCAGATACAGCGTCGGCATGACCTCGGTCTGCAGGTCCACCGGGTCATCTTCGTCGTAGAGCCGCTCGCGCAGGCGCCCCCCTTCGGTGCCGCCGACCATGAGCGCCATGCAGTCAGCCGCAGCCTTCAGGGTGGCCGTCAGATTGCCCTTGGACGATTCGAGCGCCGCGAGCATTCCCGTCAGACGTTCGATCTTGCCGAAGCCGAGCTTGGCCGGCGCGGTGAACACATTGGCGTCGCCGTCGCCGAGGCGGAACCGGAAGGGTGCCTTGTTGCGGTTGGTCATGTCGATGACGCCGTCGGCACCGACCATGGGAGTGGGGACGGCCAACCTGCTCAGCACCTCATCGAGAGGCATTTCAGCCGACAGGTCCGCGGGGGAGGCTTGTGTCATGCAGGCAGTCTAGATCGTTGTCACCTGTCGCCCATAGTGCACCGCCTGACATGTCACTTAGTCACGGGAAACCGGATAACCGCCGCGGTTGACCCGAATAGCCGGGATGGCCCACGGCTCTTCCCAGACGTCGATTTCGCCAACGGCCATCATCTCGGCCAGCCAGTCGAGATCCTCAGCGGTCAGACCGGCGGGCCACACCTGCGGCATGACACCCGTCCTAATCGTGACGAAGTCCCAGGCCGCCGAGCTGGGCGCGCACCAACCACCGCTCGCACTGATAACGCTGTCCATGTCAGTCACGATAACGCGTCACCACTTGACATGTCACTCAGTCTCGCGCCGCAGGTAGCGCGTTGCGTAGGAACGGGTTGGCGACCATACCCTGGACACGGCGCGCGTAGACGTAGCGGCCGCGGTGGTGCGGCCGGAAGCGCAGGAACTTGCGACTGCGCGGAGTGATCCAGCGATGGCGCGGCCCGTGCAGACCGGTGCCGTCGTGCACGTAGCGCGCGTAGACGACATTCGAGCCGATGATGCAGACCGGCAGCCCACGGCGCATCACGATCTGCGTCGTGATCGAGGCACGCAGGCGCCCGGTGTCGACGCGCTTGGGCCCTCCCACGCCGCCCAGGTTGCGCTTGGCCTGCGTCTCGACCTTCAGGCCGCGTCGTAGCAGATCCTGGGCCAGCGGGCCGCGTGAGCTGTTGATGAGGGCGCGCAGAGCCTGCGGGTTGAGCCGGTGGGTGACCACGACGCGCGCCATAGCTCAGCCTGGACACAGACAGGTCGTCACGGCGAACGAGAATGGTATTTCTATCCCACCGCAGCCGCCGGACTCCGGATAGGTCACGGCCGGCTCGATCAGCCAGGCGCCGATGGTGAAAGCGCTGGCCAGGTCGCTCAGACAGCAGGCCATCCCCTGCAGCGCCGCAGTGCGGTCGTTTTCCAGCGTGATGGCCGCGGCGAGCAGATCATCACAGTCCGGCGGCGCGCCGTCCTGGTCCAGTGCGGGCAGGCAGCGAGTGATCGACGCGACGGCGCGGGCGACCATGAAGCGCGGTCCGCATTTGCTCCAGGTCACGCCGTTGGCCGGCTGCGGGAAGCTGTTCGACCCGTAGACGCTGGTGATAGCCAGAGCGACCTGACCGGGCGCGCCGCAGTCGCCGTCGGTGTCGCACGGGCCGCAGTTGTCCCAGGCGATGAGGCTGGTGGGTACGAGCAGGCACTGCCGGCACGGGGCACCGGCCGGCGTCTGCTCCAGAGCCTCGACAATGCAGGCGCCTATGCCGGTGACGATGCCGGCCAGGTTCGGCGAGGTCAGGTTGACATGGACGGTCATGTTCCTACCCGGCGGTAACTGCCCCCTGGCTCATCGACGTCGAAGACCATGGGCACCGACTGCAGGCCCTCGGGGTTGTAGGCCGCGATGAACATGTCGCACCAGCGCAGCCCGAGCCGGCGATCCCGCAGCATCTCGCTGTAGGTCGGGAAATCGATCGTGATGCCCTGGCGCGTGACGGTGGTGGCGTTCTTGGGGATGGCGCAGGGCGCCCCGGTGCAGGCCTTGATGATCTCACAGGCCAACTCGCCGACGGCCAGCTTGCCGATTTGCGGGACGGCCTGGCCCACCTGAACGCTGACACTCCAGGTGTCGAGCTCGGTGTCGGCCAGCGTCATGTCCTGGCAGATCGGCCAGGTCTGGCCACCCAGGCGCACGAGCTCGCGGAAGTTGTCGACGCGATAGCCCGAGGCCGGCAGCGTCTCGCCATTCAGCTTGACCGACACCACCGCGGCGACCGGGGAGGGCAGCAGGGCTACGGACAACTCGGTGCACGAGCAGGAGCCGCGGCAGCCGCCGCAGGTGAGATTGAACCAGGCGCCGCCGATCAGCGCCGGGCGTGGCCAGGAGCTTCCCCACTCCCACCACGATCCGCCGCCCTGGCCGAGGCCGCCGAAGCCGCCGCCCCACCACCAGCCGTCGGCGCAGTCCTGCCGGCAGGGGCGCAGGTCGTCGAACTGGCAGATGCCGAACTGCTGGGCGGAGAGCTGGTAGAGCACCTCGGTTGCGGCCAGCAGCGCCGAACCGGTGATGGCGGGCGACGCGGTGGACAGGTCACAGCACCAGACCGGTTCCCACGGTTCGCACGGACCGCGGGTGGGTGTCGGGCTGCTCATGGCCTACCACCTGCCTCCCGCCGTTGACAGTGCCGGTCGGTGCCCCCGTGGTACACCGACCGGCGCCGCCCTCGCGTGGCAGGCCTCGACTCGTGCCACACGATCAACGACACCGTACCCGACTACGGGTAGGCGTTGATAGCGCAGGCCGAAGGTGGCGGCGTGGTGCTCTGCAGGTTGTAGAGATAGTGGTCCCCTGCGACCACCTGGCCCGAGCCCAGATAGCTGTTGCCGACCGTCCACAGCGGCGACGCGTCGTACGAGTTGGCCTTCAGCTGCAGCATCGACGCGTCCGGCCCGAAGGTCGTATCGCCGCGCTTGCCGTCGGACAGGTGCGGCCACGCGTGATACGGGTAGTAGGCCGTGCCGGTGCCGTCGCACGAACTGGCCGGCACCTGCCACAGCTCGAGGCTGAAGTGCTTGGGCGTCGCGTTGGACCATGTTCCGTGGGCGAAGCCGGTACCGGTCGGCGAGGCGGTGGCGGTGAGCAGCCGGGCGTTGATGATGCCGACCGGCAGTCCGACGTTCCAGCCGCACAAGTCGATCGTGACTTCGTCGTTGGTGTACTGGTCCGGGAACTTGAAGTTGACGCACAGCGTCCCGTCGGCCTTGCGGGTGATGACGCGGTTGCCGTTGTCGTACTGCGGCGACGTCTGCACCTGCGTGAAGCCGTCCCAGACCACCTGGGCCGATGACGAGCCGGTGACCGGCACGCCGCAGGCGTTGAGCGAAACCACGCGGATAACCAGACCCTGGATCGGCGAGGCACACAGAAGGTTGGTCATGTGATCTCCTACGTTGCCGACAGAGGCGTACCGGTGATGTCGCCACCCAGGCTGATCGCTGCCGCAGGTGTGCAGCAGCACGAGTAGCCGAACAGCCAGGTCTGCTCAACCAGGGAACGCAGCGTGTTCGTTTCGCGGTCGAACATCTCGGAGAAGCGCCAGGTGTCCGGAGCGCCGCGGTAGCCGAAGATCGGCCCCGACATGTAGATCCAGGCGACGTTGGCTGTGAGCACGCCGGCCGGTGAGGTGCCTGGGTAGCCACCACCCAGCACGACCAGATTGCCCGACTGGGTCCTGAGTTGAGCGCCGTCGGTCTTCACCAGATTCCACTGCCACAGCGACGGGCCGAGCGAGGCCGGAACGTGCAGGATGCCCTGGCCGTTGGTCGGTGAGCAGGCCGCCCAGGCAGCCTCGACGCGCTGCACGCCCTCGACGATGTCCAGCACCACCCCGGTTACCGGGGTGGCCGCACAGCCGAGCAGGCCCGGCGAGATGCCGGTGTCGACGGTGGCCGTGTTGTTGGCCAGATGCGGCCAGACCACGTTGGCATCCCCGCCGGCCGAGCCGGTCCAGAACGCCTGCTCAACCTGAAACGGCGTGACCCGCTGCAGGGCATCGCGCGCCATGGACTGCCGCTCGGTCTCGCTGTAGCCGACCGGCGAGCAGTCCCACTGCGCGTAGACGGTGAACGCGGTGGCGGCAAACAGGGTCAGGTCGACGTTGCCGGCCTTGTCGGCAGGTGCGGGCGAGCCCTCGCAGTTGGCCTGGTAGAACGTCGCGATCGCGGCAGGATCGGCGCACCAGTCCTGCCAGGTGACACCGCCGCGCCAGTGCGGGTCGCCCGCTTCGTCGCGCATGTTAACCGCGGACAGCAGTCCGAAGTTGCGCGGCGTGTACGGAGGGGGCGCCACGATCTGGCGCGGTCCGCCGATGGCTACCATCTCGTGTCACCCCCTCCGGTGCGTCGGGCCTAGCGTCTTTCGGGCGGTGTCGCTCACCCGACGGTTACGGGCAGCAGGACGTCAGGTCGGCTGCGCCGGTGGTGCCGTCCGGGCAGACGTTCATCGTGTACTCGCGCACCTCGTGACCGAACCGGGCGATGAGGTGGCACTCCTCGAGCCACGCCGCGGTGAAGTCGTTGGTCTCATTCAGCGTCGAGTCACGCACCACGCCGAGGTTGAGCGCCATGCCGTTGCCGCGGGCCACGGTGCCGGCCGCGTACATGAGGCCCTTCAGAGTCGACGGATACTGGGTGATCGCGGTGGCCGCGCCGGGCTGGCCGGACGCGCGGACCTGATAATCCTGCACGAACTGCACGCGGATGCCGCGCACGTCGAACCAGCGCGCGATCTCCGAGTTCGGCACGGCCATGAAGTCGGACACGCCGGTGCGCTTGGCCAGGTCGGCACGGACCAGGCCGAGCGACCATTCCGGCAGCACCCACTCGATCACGTCCGTGTCGCACATGCCGAACTTGGCCCGGTAGTCGATCGCGGACAGCTCGGCGGTGTTGAGCACCGGAGCCGCCGCGCCGGTGCCGGTGGCCGAACATCCGGCGACCGCGGTGGACAGGTTGGCGATGCTCGCGATGTAGCGGGCGTTGCTGGCGTGGTAGTGCGCGGACATGAGCAGGCGCAGGAAGTTGCGGGTCGACTCGGGCCATGCGTTGTCGGCCAGGTTGCCAGCAGTCATGCAGATGCCGTAGCACTCCAGGCGCACGTCGCTCATGGTCGAGCAGGGCACCCGGATGCACGGCTTCGTCGGCGAACCGGTGGCGGCCAGGATGTCCGAATGCTCGGTCCACAGCCACGGCACGGTGGCGTTGCTGAACGCCGTGTACCAGGGCAGTGCCGGACTGAACGTGTCGGCCAGGCTCGGGCTGACCGGGAAGTTGATGCCGCCGCGCTCCACGCCGAAGGTCGGCAGGTCGATCATGCCGCACTCGCCGGCGATGTTGAAGAAGTCGTAGCGGATCTGGCTCGGTGCACACCAGCCGCCCGCGGCCACCATCGTCTCGAAGGCGGAGCCGCTGGCCTTCGAGCGCAACCCCTCGATGTAGGCGTCCACCGCGTCACGCGGAGTCGTCTCATTGAAGCGGTTGGCGCCGAAGTCGTGCGCGATCGAGGCGACCTGCACGCCGCCGTAGGGCTTCTGGTGGTCGGCATCCCCGCGCAGGCGGTGGTAGGCCGCGGCACCGTCGCGGACCTGGCGACGACTGAAGCCGTTCTGGTCGGCCATGTTGCGGGCGCGGTCCTCGACCAGATCGGTGAGCTGACGCATCTGGGAGATGCGGCCACCCATCTCGACCTGTCCGGGAAGGCCCACGCTTGCGGTCAGTGCGAGCGGCGCGGCGCCTGGATCGCTGGACAGCGCGGGCTGTGCGGTGCGCATGCTCGACAGCGACGGGTTGAGGCTGCGCCTGGGGCCGCCCACGCCGCCGGTGTCGCGCGAGCCGGTCTGGGCGCCGCCGGTCGGGCGCGCCGATGATGCGGCGATGGCCTGCGGTGTGGGCGCCGCCACGGCGGGCTGGGCAGGCTCGGCGCCGCCCGGCACAGCGTCAGCCGCGTTGCCGTCGTCGCCGGTCGTGTCGCCTTCGTCGCCTGGCTCGGTGGCCTCGGGCGGGCGCACGTCGTTGATGAGCGCCTCGAATTCGGCGTCCGTCTCGGCGATCTCGTCGGCGATCGCCTTCTCACGGCCCTTGATCGCCTTGATGGCCTTCCCGAGCCGCTGCGCCTCGGGCAGGTTCTCCGGCGTGCGGTTCTCCAGAACCACGTCCAGTTCGGCGTCGGCCTGGGTCCGCAGCTCGGCCAGCTGTTCGACGGTCAGACTCGTCAGATCAGCGGGAAGTTGGAAGGGGGCGCCCGCGTCGCCAGCGCCGCCCGTGGTGGTCTTCGGCATGGATGCCCCCGTGGTAAGAGATGAATTCGATTCACCTTCAGCCGGTGGCACCCAGCCCAATTACGTCTTTGCGCGCCATCATAGGGTGTGGTGATCAGATTACGCCATAGACCCTACTGCGCCGCACCTGATTCGCCGGAGCCGGTGGTGGGCGGTGGCGTCTGCGGCTGGGGCGGTGTCGTCCCCTTTCCACATGAACACATGGTGATCACCTCCCCTACTGGGCTGCGCCGGAGTCTTCGGTACCGGTGGTTTCCGGTGGCGGCACGCTCGGATCACGGTGCGGCTCGTGACGCTGCCCGCACTGCTGGCACATCGGCCATACGACGTCCTGAGCCTCAGCCATCGCGGCCTGCCGCCACCAGCACCTCGGCCCAGCGCACCTGCTGGGTACGCCCGGCAGCGTCGGCGATCATGTCGAACAGATCGTCATAATCGGGCTCGGCGACGGGCTCGGGCTCCAGGAACACGATAGGCACCGATGATGCCACGATGGCATCCTCACGCACGCGCACGCTGGAGCGCACCGGAGTCGGGAAGCCCTCGGACGGCACAAGCAGGGCCGCCTTCAGCTTGCCGCCCTGCCAGTCGCCGGACAGCGCGCAGGCCATCATCCGCTCCACCGCGTCCGAGCTGATGCCGTGCAGCAGGCCGCCCGCGACCCAGGTGCCGAACTGGTTTTCACCGACGCGCACCCTGGCCGCGATGGAGCACGAGTTGTCGTAGTGCTGCACCGCCCAGGACGGATCGGCGCGGCGCGGATCGACCGGCGAGGCGTGCCCGCAGTCGAAGGTGATGTTGCCGGCGTTGATCCGGTACACGCCGCCGTCGGCGCCGGCGACCAGGCACGCCTTGTTCTGGAACTCGGAGTAGTCGATATTGCGCGGCGCGGTGGGCGCACGCAGCTGACTGCGGAAGGCCCGATGCGTCACGCCGGCCGGCGCGAGCAACCCATAGACGCGTCCATCGGCGGTGATGTTGAGCGCGCCGATCGGCGGCAGTTCGGTCGGCTCGTTGAACCAGGACTCGGGCCACACCTCGGGAATGGTGATGGTGTAGCCGGCCGCTACGACCGCAGCTGTCGGCTCCTCATCGCCACCGAGCGGGGGCGGCTCCAGGCCTGCGTCGCGCAGGTGTCCGGCGAGATGTTCGTAGACGCCGGACGCGTCGCCGGCCGGGATGGTGGTTCCGCCGCGGCCACCGTTGAGCACGCCGATGCCGGACTGGCACGCCTTGATGTTGGCAGCGCCGGGCGTGCCATCCTCGCCGACCTCATGGTGTCCGAAGCGTCCGCCCGACTTGGGGATCTGGCCGTCGACCACCTGGGCGTCGTCGATCCAGGCGTAGAAGGCGCGGGCGGTGGCGACCGGCATGGGTGATGCGAGGCGCTTCTCCGCGGCCGGGCCGTCCCACGCTGTGTCCGTGGTGGGTGTGTCATGCGGACCGACCGCCGCGGCGACCATGCCCAGATCGATCGGCGGCGCGGCGGTGATGGGCGGCATGAACGGCGACTCGCCCAGGCAGGCGGTGGCCTCGACGAAGGCCGGCTCTGGCAGCAAGGTCAGCGAGCGCACCCGCCCACTGTGATAGACGATCTCGATGGGCTCTGCCATGTCCATGCTGGCGTCAGCCACCATGACAGAGTTACGCCGCTCGTATGGGCGTCGCCGCGCAGTGCCGGGCGGGCGGCTGCGGTCGTAGGTCGGGCCGCCACGCTTGCCGTGATCCTTCTGGTTGTGCTTGCCGGCCAGGTGGAAGTCTTCATCGTCGACCGACCCGTCGGGTCCTGCTTCGATGATCTCGTCGCCGAGCAGTTCCGGCTCTGCATAGATCAGTTCGATGTCGGTCTGGTCCATGTCGTCGGCGAGGATCGAATTGCCGCGCAGGAAGTTGCCGGCCATGAGCCGCTGCGCCTCGGCGCCGGCGGCGCCTGCGGAGTCCATGGTGCCGACCCAGCGGATCAGCGCGCCGTCGCGCCACATGGCGTCCACGCTACCGACGATGACCGCGCCGGCGTGACCCTCGGCCTCGGCGGGCTGCCACTTGAGCGCGAACGGAGTGGGTGCGAACTTCAGCGCGCCGACCTCCCAGCGCCGCCGCGGCATGCTGCCGTCCGTCACGCCCTCGATGCAGGCCACGCCGTAGCAGGGGGCGCCGGCACCGTCGGGCACGAGCACGGCAGCCATGACGCCGTCGGCGTCGTACTCGTCGTCACCGGTCAGTGCGAACTCGTCTTCGAGCACCTGCGGGTCGTCACTGGGTGGCGTTGTCGGCTGCACATGATCACCCCCGTCAGGCCAGATCATACGCCGCCGGGTACGCGACAGCCGAGACCGTGAGTGGAAACAGTCTCGGCTGTCGACGGTGGCCGATCCGGGCGCGGATGGACCGGCACAGTCTAGCGCGGCTCGCCGGCCATGCGCATTATGCAGATCTCGCCGGGCAGGTGCGCCTCCGGCGAACCGCATCTGATGCAGCCGTCTGACGGCTCGCGCAGGTCGTACTCAAAAAGGGTCGGCGACGGGGCGCAGAAGCCGCCCGCCGCGGTAGCGACGTCATCCACCGGCAACTCGTCAAGCTCTGGCGTTGCCCCTGCGTCCGACTCGGGCTCTGCATCCGGCTCCGGCGCGGTATCGGACTGGACCGGCATGCCCAGCGGGATATCGGTGACTTCGCCAGCAAAGGCGAAGCGGAGCCGGTCGAAACGCACCGGCCCGACGCGCTGCGCCACGCTGGCGAACTGTTCGGGGACAGCCACGGACGCCTCGGCCTGGCCGACGTAGGCGAGCGTGATGTGCGGGATGAAGGGCTCGTGTTGCTCAGGCCACGCCACCAGATCAGCGCAGCCGGCCTGGACGTCGGCATGCACCTCGGCGATCTCCGGACTGTTCAGGATCAACGCCACACACGGCTCGTCACCGACCGGGTTGACCAGCGCCGCGGCGAAGGCTTCGCCCTCGACAGCCTCCCACGCTGCGGCGTACTCACGCCCCCAGGCGACCAGTGCGGCCCGTTCGTCCGACTCGATAGCCTCGCCGTCGCCGAGGTACAGCAGCGTCAGGTGCAGATCGCCGACAAGTTCGGCGCCTTCGTCGCCCAGCGCCAGGAAGTCGGCAGAGTCGGAGTCAGGGAGCAGTGCGATCATCGCTCCGGTGTGTTCGTCGGCCATCAACCGCTCCGGATCTTCGTCACGTCTGCCTGATATGCCTTACGGCGCAGATGTGCAGCCAGATGGCGACGCGCCATCTTCTCGGCACGCCTGCGCCCACCGAGTACGAATCGAGAATCGTATTCAAACATGCCCTCATGCACAGTAAGCAGATAGGACCAGCGCCCGGTGCGCGCAACCGTGACGTATGGGTCAAGGTACCCGTCGTCGGCCATGAAAGCGTCAGTCACCCTCTATCACGACCCCCTCGATCACGTCAGAAGCGGCAGCCTCGATCTCGGCCTGCGCTGCGTTCTCAACTGCCTGACCGGATGGCGCGAGCAGGTACATGAACGCTGAGGCCACCATGGCGTCGCGCGACGGCGCCGGGCCGGTCAGCCTGCCGGCCCACTGCGCCCGAGGGTCGTCCGACGTGCCGTCGAACATATTGATGCTGACCTGCTCAGCCATCTGCGCGCACCTTCGCCTCCGGCGCCATCGCGTACTCAGGGAATTGTGCCCCGTCGTAGCGCGGTGTCCAGGTCAGACCGTTGTCCGTCGTAGAGCCGTCCGGAGCGGTGTAGGGCTGACGGTGATCGTAGCGGTTGTGCCAGATCTCGGCCGGAATGCCGAGCGGGAAGGCCTCACAGCTCGGACCCCTCATACCGACCGCCTGCGCCGCCGAGGACAGGAACGAGCGGTAGCGCCCGCAGGACGGGGCGCACTGCGACTGCGCTCCGTCACTGATCGGCTCGGCTACCTGCGTCATAGACCTGATGATACGTCACTAGGTCGACTACGTGCGCCCACGGTTTTCGAGATCTTCCAGCAGATCGCGAGGGCCAGCCGGCAGATCGTCTGCATCGCGCACCGATCTGGGGAGGGCTGCCCGCAGTAGCTGCTCACGCTCATCGGGCGTAGCCGCACCGGCCATACAGGCGCGACCGAGACGCCTGGACAGGTCAGGCGTCATAGCGTCGGCTCGCCTTCTCGAATATCAGCACACTGCGGTTAAAAATGATGTATTGCGGCGGTTCGTCGTTATTGTGCACACCCGGCGGGTATTCTGCGCCATCGTTGTGCATCGGCCCGTGAATCCTGATCCCATCGTAGCCGCGCATGGCGGCATAGAAGCTGCTGTCATATAGGGAGCGCCCATATGCCGTATTCCTAATGCCGGTACTTCCCAGGCCGCTGAATCCAAGCGACCTCAGAAATTCGACGTGCTCAGCCTTAAGATCCTCGTAGTCGACGATCCTCGCCCTCGGGTCCAGGGCCATGCGCATCAAGCCGCCACGACCATGATCCTGCACGTCGAATCCAGGCAGCCATTCATAATTAGGAGCCGACCCCCACGGTTCGCCTTTGAAGAAGTTCGTCGACGCGAAATCACTGTCACGGTAAATCTCGGCAGTAGTCCGGCGAACGGTGGTATATACGCCATTGCCGTAGATCCCCGTGGTCATGTCCCAGTCACCGGTTCGCGTAGCCTCGGCGATCTTGCGAGCGGAGATCTGGGGAACCGAACCGGACCACTGCTGAACGCCACGCCACATCTCGGTCCAACCGGCGCGGATCGCCTTGTCAAGCTCAACCTTCGTCACGACCCGCCCGGGGGTCGACCAGCCCGGCTGCTGCCTCACCATCTCGGTCAGTACACGATCCTGTGGATCGTTGATGCTCTGAGCCAATTCGGCGCGCCGAATCCATGGCGCATCATCCTTCGTCTGTTTGGTCAGATCTGTACCCGAACTCCGCACACTGGGTGGCCCGACATCCACCCGCGTGACGCGGGCCTTGATCAGCGGGATGACCTCGCCGTCCGGCATCTGCACCGTCGCGCCACGCGTGACGATCTGCACTTGCGCCCCGGCAGGAATGTCGATGTCGCCAAAGCCTTCCATCGTGTCCGGATCAAACTTGACCTTCGCGCCGGCCTTCCCGATCGGCTTGATGCCCGCTTTCGTGCTGGCGCGCGTGATCGCGCTGCGCAGCTTCGCCGCGTCCCCGGTCGCGAACGCCTTCGCCAGGATGTCCACCACGGACTCGTCGACACCGGCGTAGAACTCGCCGGACCGGCGCAGGGCGGGCGAGAACACCTGACTGATGGTCTGACGGGTGGCGCCCTTGGCGATGATCTCGTCGAGCTCGGCGATCAGCCTGGCGTTGGCCGCAGCCGTCTCGATCTGGCGGTTGCGCTCGCGCTGAGCGGTGCGGCTCAAGCGCCTGCGGTAGTCGGTGGCCTCATCGGATGTAAGCGACTCGACCACGTTCTTACTGATCAAGCGCGGCTGGCCACCCACGATCGTCTCGTAGCCGGGGCGCACCACGCGCACGAGCTGACCGGACGCCAGACGCTCGCCGGCGATACCCTGCGCCAGTTTCGAGTCGTAGCCGGCCACATCGCCGGCCGTACCGAGCTCGCGCAACCCGGCAGCCTTCGCACGCTTACCCAGCGCCTCGCCGAGCTTGCCCGGACCGCCGGTGCGGATGGCCCGGATCAGCGCATCGCGCTGGGCGTTGGTCACATCGTAGCGGGCAGCGTTGGACCGGATCACCGCAGCGATGGCGTCGCGGTCGCCCTCGGTGTCGACCACGGCCTGGATGACGCGCGCGTTGAAGTCTGCGATCTTGCGTCGCTCGTCGATGATCGCCTGGTCTATGCGGCCCTCGATCAGGTCGACGTCAGCGCCGGGCGAGTCGCCGATCAAGCGTACGAGATCATTCTTCGTGGCGCGTGGCGGCACCTCGATGCCACGCTGACGCGCGATGGTGCGCAACTCTGCGACAGGACGAGCAGCCAGCGCGCCAATCGGATTGGCCCGCGCCGGCGAGACAGTGCTGGTCGGCGTGAGCCGCAGCCTGAACCCGGCAGCGCGGTATTCGGCCTCGAGCAGATCGTAGATCTCGTGCGAGATCGCCGAGGCGCGGTCGCCGCGCAGCATCACATCGGCGAAGGCCTCGGCTACGAGCTCATGCGCGTCCGAGCCGGCGTAGGTGCTGATGTCACGCGCCACCAGCGTATCGGCGTCGATGCCCTCCAAGGTGGCGCGCCGGTTGACCGCGGTCAGCGCCCGCGATTCGATGCGCGCACCCAGGTTGTCGATGTCGAGGATGTGGCCGAACTCGTGCAACCCGACGGCCATCGGCTGCCCGCCCTCGCGGGTGAACCAGCCGGAGCGGCCCTGCTCCCAACCCTTGTTATCCGAGCGCAGCCGGCGCAGCAGCGCACCGCGCTGGTCCTGGGTAGCCCAGGACGCGTTGAAGCGGATAGCCAGGCCGCCCGCGTTGGCGTAGTCACCGCCGGGTACGCGGAACCAGCCGATCTCGTAGACGCGCACCTCGGGGAAGCGCTCGAAACCGCGCAGTACGCCCTCGGCGTACTCGCGCCAGGTGACCAGCGAGCCGTCATCGGGGATCACCACCATGACGTCGCGGCCGGTGATGCGCCGGTACTCCTGGCGCACCGCGGCCTGCAGACCCTTGGTCGTCTTGGCGCGCAGCAGCACGGCGCGGATCGGATTGGCCACCCGCGCGCCGCGGGCCAACAGCGACAGGTCAGGGCTGGGCTCGGCCAGCGGGTCAGGGCCTGGGGCAGCGGCGGAGCGGCCGGGCACGGTTGGTGGTGCGCCGAAGCGGCCGGTGTTGGGTCGCAGTACTTCGCCAGGGACGCCAGGACCGATATCGCGCGCCTGCCCCTGGGCGCGGTCTATCTCGTCGTCGTCGATGACGTAGCCGATGGTGCAGCGGCACCGGTAGCGCTCGGACGGTGGAAGACTGGAGTCGCCGGGCACGTCGGCCGAATAGCCGCCGACGGTGAATTGATCGACAAGATCGACGCGCTGGCCATCCGCCGCGAGGTGGGTCGGGCGCGTCCGCGGATCCATGGTGGCGATCCACTCTTTGAGCATGGACAGCCCGGACGCCCGCGCGGTCTGGATCGAGCCGACGTTGGATGCCTCGATGACCTGGGTGCGGGCCAGCAGCACGGCGGATTTCGCCGTCATGTCGGCGGAGTCGCGCAGGCGCTGGGTCAACTGCGGCACCGACTCGCCACGCTCGAAGCCGTCGAGCAGTTCGTTACGTGCCGTCTCCCAGAGGTCGTTGCCCACCTCGACGAAGGTGTTGCGGGCCTGAGCCATGAACTGCTCGGCCGCGATACTGCCGACGCTGGGCAGCCCGGTCACGCCGGTGGCCGTGATCATCTGCGAGTAGGTGGTGCCGGTCGAGTCGCCCCAGACCTGGGCCACCACGGGCATCAGCTGCGTATCGACGGCGCCGGTCCACAGCGGCGTAATACCGGCCAGGTCGTCGGGTGAGACGAACGGCTGACCGGGCATGAGGCCGTCCCCGCCCGGTACCGATGAGGCGGGCGGCTGCTCGGCCGCCACCATGGCCATGGCCGGCTCTGGCGCGAACGCTGCGGCCGGCGCCGCTTCCTCGATGCGGCGCGCGATGATGTCCATGACGTGGTTCAGGGCGGCGCGCATGGCGGCCTCGGCCTGCTCCTCGTAGGTCGTCAGCGCCGCGTCGCTCAGACCGGTGATGCGCCGCACGGGCGGCTACCGGTGCGTCGAACCGTTGACGTGCCCGTTGCCGACACGGCTGAGCGCACGTCCCAGCGCCCCGGCCGATGCGACCAGTGCGGGCGGCGCAGGCCGCGGCGGCGTACCGCCCGGCTGTGGCGGTGGTTCGGCGCGGGTGTCCGGCATGGTGCGTGGGCTACCGACGGAGGGTGCCGGAGCGTCCGGTGCCACGGTCGGACCGGCACCCTCCGTCGGAGTCATGGCGGGCTGCCCGGTCAGCTCGGAGATCGCAGCAGGGATGAGCTCGGCAACGCCCTTGACGATGATCCGCTTGTTGGCCCAGGTCTCGATCTCGTCGGGATCGGTGAGCGCGTCGGACTCGTCGAAGCCGGCCTCGCGACGGTAGGCGGTTTCGTTGATCACGCCGTCGGCGTACATGGCGCCGGCGCGCTCGGCCATGTCCGGCTTCGCGCTCAACTCGGTGGTGTCGTACCAGGCGATCAGTCGACCGCCCTGCGCGCCGACCAGCGGTAGGCCTTCCTGGCGCAGGGCACGCACGAGGTAGGCCTTTGTGACCGCGCCGCAGATGACCTCGGCGAGCGGCGCGAAGCACAGCCGGATCTCCTCCTCGGAGATCTGCCAGGCGTTCCAGTGATTCTGCTCGCCCATGCCGCCAGTGACCCGGTTGCGGTCGATGCCCAGCGTGTCGCCCAGGCGCCCCAACTCGTCGAGACGCTCTTTGAGCAGCCACTCGTCCAGCGGGTCGTCGGGCTTGAGCAGCTTCCACTTCTCGATCAGCTTCTCGGTGAAGCGGATCGGGATGGGGAAGCCGGCGCTGGCCAGGCCGGGGTTCTTGATGTTGCGTGACCCGATGTCCATGAGCATCGCGATGAACGGGTCCGGCGCCTGCTTGTACTGGTCGGGCACGCCGATGGTGCCCTCTGCGGGGATGAGCAGAAAGCCGTTCATGACCAGGCGGCTGACCATCATGGCCACGATGCGCGAGTCGATCAGGAAGATACGGCGCATGATCGGGATGGCGGCCTGCGCGTTACTGGTGGCAAGCCACGGCCATTGCGGGTCGGGCTGATAGATGCGGATAGGCAGGTTGTCCGGAGCCAGGTCGCGCCAGGTCGCCTCACCGACGCGCACCTTGTACGTGTAGCCGACCGGCCAGATGCAGTTGGTCGAGTAGACGCCCCAGTCGGCCTGAGAGAGCGGAATGCGCGGGTCGTCGCGTTCGGCGATCAGCCAGCCGTCGCCGGGGATGGTGAGCTGCGGCGTGATGGCGCGAAGAAACGCGGAGTGTCCGGGCGGCCCACCGCAGAACTCCTGCATCAGCTCGGCTGCCGGACCGTCGGTGAGCATCTCAGGCTCGTCGGCGCCGGGCACCACCTCGGCCGCGCCGAGCCTGATCCGCGACATGGCGCGAGCCTGCCAGTCGGTGGCCTCGAAGAACTCGCCGAGCGTGCGCCGGAAGGCCCAAGCCTCATCCTGCCAGGGCTGGTAGCCGAAGATCTGGGCGTTCTGGAACTGCTGCGGCGTGTAGGTGGCGCTGGCCGCTACGAGCGGTCGCTGTGCCACGGCCAACGAACGGGACGGCAGGCTGTCCGGCATGCTCACCCCCGTGATCGGCCGTTGTCGCCATGGTAGACCGTGATCGACCAAAGGGGCAGACAGGCAGAGCGCCGCGCCTCCGGGGAAGGTCAGGCGCGACGCTCTGCGTTGTGGGCGCTGCGGTCTTGCAGGGGGTCGTGTGCGCGCGCCCAGGGGAAATCCTTACGATCCCGGCTACGGCTCCGGCGTGACGGGAGGCTCCTGCGGGAACACCTGCGGCTCGCCGACCTTCAGGATGGCGACCTCGCCGGTCTGGATGTTGGCGGCCAGGCCAATAACGATCAACGGAGTGGTGTCAGGCACGGTCACGGTGATGAGCACCGGGCCGGCCACTCCACCGTCGGCGGCCTTGATGGGGGTCGCCTGCAGCCGGTAGTTGGCGTGCGTGTCGTCGCGCGGCAGGATCGTCGCGGTGACGACGTTATCCGCAGACAGGGTCACGTCGAAGGTGGTGTCGACGTTGAAGCCGCGGTTGTCCTCAGGGTCGAGATCCCACTGGACGAAGTCGTCGGTGTTCAGAACTGCGTCGGCCATGCCGTTTCCTCCTGGATCGATGATGCAGATCACGCGGCCAGTGTCCTGATCGTAGATGACGGCCGGTCCGACCTTCAGCTTAGCGGGACGCCGCAGCCAGCGCACGAAGTCCTCAGCCAGGGCGGTGACGGCATTGCTGACCACCTTGGGGCCGCAGATGGCCACGGCGGTCAGGTTCGCGCTGTGCCCGAGCATCGGGCCGAGCGCTGTGGCCGCGGCCTGCAGCGACAGCACATAGTCGTCACTCGGACCGGTGTAGACGGCCATGTCGGCTGACGCGACGTCAAGATCAGAAACTTCGAAGCCCATGCCGTCAGCCTACCGATCCCGCTCAGCAGCGCGCTGGTTGCGCTCGTAGATCTGCTCGTAGAGGCTCTCGACCTGGCCTGCCACACCGGCGACCAGCGAACCGGCGGCGATGACGAACCACGGGTAGGGCACGGACAGGTGGGCCGGCCAGACGCTCAGGCCCCAGACGGCCAGACCGACCCAGACCGACATGCACCACGGGCAGGTCCACACGTAGGCCAGCGACCAGCCGAGCATGCCCCAGCCGGGCTTGCCGCCCAGGATCGTGCCGTCAATGTTCGTCTCGGCGAAGGTGGTGATGAACCAGCGCCGCATGGCCGCGACGGGCGGCAGGGCATCGCTGACCAGCAGTCGCGTCACGCGCCAGATCGCCAACACCATGCCGATGATGAGCCACGCGGTCATGAAGCTAGCCACTTGATCGCGCCAGCTATCGCGAAAACGACGGTGACCACCGAAGCGACTATTGCACCCAGCACCACCAGGGCGTCGCGGATCTTCGCATCCATGACGCGAACACTACGGCTAGACCTAGTGACACGTCAAGTGGTAGCGTCGCGGCCATGAACGTATTCACACGCGTAGCAACTGCGATCCTCGCCGGCATGCTCGCGCTGGCCCTGATGGGCGCGCAGGGATGCCGCGCTCCGGTCGTCACGCCGTCGCCGTCCAGCTCGCAGATCGCGGCGCCAGGCGCACCCACCGACGCGCCGACGCAGATCATCGAGCTGCCCCCGCTGGCTGTCGCGGTGCCGCCAGACTTCCCGCACGCGGCCAGCCCGCCGCTGCCCGGCCACCGACTGCTCACCATCCTGATCCAGACCCGCGACGCCCAGAGAGCGGTGAACCGGGCACGGGTCGGCGTGCGCATCGTCGGCTACTCCGATGACGGCTCGCCGGTGCTGGCCGACGCTCAGCCGTTCTACATCGATGAAGAGCAGAGCACGCCGTGCATCTACGACATCGACGTGGGCGCCGGCGTGGTGCTGGTGGACGTGACGGTGGCGCTGTTCGGCTGGCGCGGCGAGCAGGTGCTGATCACCGCCGAGGAGTACGGCGCACCTACCGGCCTGAGTGGTGGTGGCGCCATCGACCCGATCATGGGTGAGCGTGGCGTCATCATCGCCAGCCTGCCCATCTCGATGCTGTGACATGACGAGAGCGCCCCGCGCTGGCCTGCAGGGCGCTCTCACTCAGCCAGTCTTCCCTCCGGCTGGCGTCATGCTAGCGCAGAGCGGTATTTCATCGAAGGCAACTCACGGAAAACCCCTGTCCTGGGATCTCCCCAGGCACCATGCCGCCCTGCGCCGGCCATGCTACCAACCTCAGGCGACATACCAGAACGAGCTGGCGCGTGGCTGATTACAGAAGCCGTTCCAGGGCATGTAGGTGTCGGTGCAGTTGGCCAGTCGGTTGGTCGCGCCACCCAGCGTGGTCACTGTCGTGATCAGCGGTCCGCTGCATCCGGCGTTCTCGTAGAACGCGGCCGAGGTGCCAGCGGTGATCTTCACCGAACGGGCCACGTCGTTGATCGGCGCGTTCATCGGGATGCACTGGTTGCTCAGCGGCGCCGTCCAGTGATAGGTCGGCGTGCCGGTCAGGCTGGAGTTGTTCCACATGCAGATGTTGATCGACCCGCAGGACTCGCCGGCTGCAGCGGCGGGGGAGGCCACGACCAGTGACGCGCCGGCGAGGATCAGCAGCGCCACCACCAACGACGCAGCGCGGCGCAGAATAGTAATCAGCATGCGACACACCGTAGCAGGATGGGAGTACGAGAATGGGCAAGAATGACGAGCCGCGCTCCGGCCCGGTAGGCAACCAGGACCCGAGCAAGCGCGGCCTGGGCCGCGCCCAGGAGGAGTACCGCAAAGACGCCGAGCGCGACCAGAAGCAGCAGGGCAAGCCTGACAAGCGCTAGCGCGAGCGGCGACGCTTGCGAGTCTTGCTCGGATCACGCGCCGAAATGCCGTGCGTGCTGATGGTCCAGCCCTCCAGGCGACGGCGGTGTCCGGGCACGCCGCGATCGTCGTCGCGTCGATACCAGTCGCCACGGGCAGCGCGGCCGGGCCGCTCGGTCACACGTAGCGGATAGCTGCGCGACGGCGTCACAAGACGTGGTGGCGAACTCGCATCCCTGAGACTCACGGCCGCGAACCTACCGGTCGACCTAGTGACACGTCAAGCGGTCAATCCTTACCACCGCCGCGCATCATGGCCGTGGACAGCAGGAACAGGATCACCGCAGCCACAATAACGATATAGACGACGGTTTCGGTGTCATTCATCTAGCGCCCCCACGGCAACATACTCATCTCGGACAGAGCCAGTGCGCCGGCCGAAGACGTCGAACCGGTCGACGGCACGGGCAGCAGTTCGTAGGCCAAGTGCACGCTGGCGTCGATGCGGCCGGGCGAGTCCCCGCCCGGCGTCCAGGTCGACCACTCCGACTCCAGGTCGGGCAGGTAGGCCGAGGTGCCGCAGCGGTCCTCTATCCACTGCTGGCCGATCGGCTCGGCGCGCAGGTACTTACCGCGACGACTGTGCACGCTGATGATGCGCGGACACAGGTCGCCGAAGCGCGCCGGGTCCTCAGCGTGCAGGCGGTCCCAACTCGTGCGGATGACGTACTCAGCCTGATCGCCGCCGTAGTTGGCCTCGAAAACGATGAAGTCGGCGCCGATGTCCGCGGCGAGCTCGCAGGCCGCACGCCCCCAAGCGTCAGCCGACATGACGCCGGAGCGGTCATGGCTGAACATGAGCCGGCCATCCTCGCCCAGGTAGCCGCCGATGATGCCCGCCGTGTCGCGGCCACCGCCGGAAGGGTCGACAGCCACCCCCACGCGTGACGGAGGCGAGCAGGTGCCGCGCTGGTGGCAGCGCCGCTCGCGCAGCAGGTCGGCCTTGACGAGCACACCCTCAGGCGCCTTCGGGTCGCACTGGTACAGGGCGCGCCAGTCGCGCACGCTGACGGTGGAGCGCATCAACTCCCAGTGCCGGATCAGCGCCGAGACGTTGCCGGCCGGCACGGCAGGGTGCGGGATGGGATCGCCGGCGTTGCGCCCGAGCGGATCGGTGGCAGGGTTTTCGCAGAGCGCGGCCATGATGCACACGCGCCAACGCCCGCCGTTCTCAACCAGGCCCTGCTCGTTGACCACGCGGGCGCGCAGGTCGTCCGGATGCCAGGGCGTTTGGATCAACAGAACGGACGTGCCCGGCACCGAACGGGTCATCAGGTCGCCGGACCACCAGTCATAGATGGCGTCCCGGCGAGCCACCGACTCAGCCTCGGCGCGAGACTTGGTCGGGTCGTCAACCACGATCAGGTCGCCGTCGTGGCCGGTGATACCCGACCCGACGCCGACGGCGCGCACGCCGCCCCCGGTGGTCAGCGACCAGTCCTTTTTGGTGCCGGCGCCGCGCTCGAGCACCAGCCCGTAGGCGGCGCCGTAGGTCTGCACGAGCTTGCGGATGTGCACGCCGGCGCGGGTGGCCAGGTCGTCGCCGTAGCAGCCGATGATGACGCGGTGGGTGGGATGGCGGATCAGCCACCAGAAGACGAACCACTCAACGGCGGTGCGGGTCTTGCCCACGCGCGGCGGCGTGTTGACCATCAGCCGGTCGAACTCCGCGCGCTCCAGCGCGGCGAGCTCGGCGCCGATGACCTCGAGGTGCGCTCGGACCTCGTAGCGCGGATCGAGCTTGGCGGCCAGGGTGACCGGGTTTTCCAGCTCCGGTCGCTCGTCGCCGCGTGTCGCGTCAGGGTCGATCAGGTCGGCGACGGCGCTATACAGGCCGGACATGGCTTTCCGCCGGATGGCCCTCCGGATCATCCTCCCTACCGACGAGACGCCCGCTCTCGTCGAACACGTAGGGATGGCGCCGACGGCGCGGCTGTGGCGCGCGAGGCTCAGCGGTGACCCAGGCGATGTAGCCGATCACGGCCAGCATCAGACCGACCGACAACCAGGAGCATGCCAGCACGGTAGCCAGATCCCAGATCGTCGGCGTCACGCCGGAACCCCCTCGATCGCCTCCGGCACAGGCATCGCGATGGACGACGCACCCGACGTAACCACGTCCAGCGCGCGCAGCTTGCGAGCCACCGCCCGGCGTTGATCCTCGCTGAGCGCCACCTCGGCGTCCAGGAGCACCGTCACGAGCGCGGCCACCTGCGACTGTTCAAAGGTGAGCCGGCGCGAGTCCAGATCGAGGCGCAGCAGGGCCTCGCCGAGCTTGGCGAAGCGGTCGCGTTCCTCGTTGAGCAGCTTGACCCAGATGTTGATGCCCGGTCCTGACTTGACCTTGCGTTCGGGCGGCGTGAGCGACTCCCCGCCGTCGCTGGCCGCGGCAGGCTGCGACTCCTCGACCGACGTGGTCCCCCAGACGACCTCGCGTGGCAGGAGTTGCACGCACATCGCTTCGTAGGCGTCGATCAGCCCGGCGGTGCGCCAGTACTCCTCCAGCAGCCCGTCGATCGGGTTGATCTCGCGCGGCACGCCGAACAGTCGCGCCGTCTCGCGTGCCGAGGCCAGCGCTGCGGCCTTGACGTGGCTCTCTGTGTTCCCGCCGTGCAGGAAGCAGGAGCCGTAGCCCAGGTGCCCGGTGCCGTGCCCAGCGGAGCGTCGACAGGTCCGCCCGCTGCCGTCCTTCACCATGGCTCCGCAGAACACGCGGCTGCGTATAGGGGGAATCTGGACAGTTGTCATAGCCCTGACATTTCCTCCCTATCTGCCAATACCGCCCGGACCACTTGACGTGTCACGCGATAACTGTATGCCCTCGATCGCGTCCAGTACACCGCGGCGAGGTGGCGGCACCGGCGCCGACGTGATGCCCAACTCGCGCGCCATCTCGACCAGATCGTCCCGCCGCGCGCCAGCTCTGATCTTGCCGCCACGCTCCCGGATCAGTGCGCCGAGCACCTTGACCGTAAGTTGCTGCACCGGTGCCGGTCCGGGCATGACGTCAGGCAGTCGCGCCCAACCCAGCGCCTCGATCGACGACACCGCCGAGAAATACCAGCCGTGCTGGAAGTCGCCGTGCCACCAGCCGCACCAGAGCCGCTCGTCGTGGCGGGACGCGCGGATCGTGGCCACCCGGACCAGGCCCTTGGCCGCCACGATCGCGATGGAGCGGTAGGCCGACGCCTGCCACCCGTGGGCGCGAGCGGTGCGCAGCACTGCCGCGGCGTTGGTCGGCAGGTCGTCCAGACGTGAATCGGATACACGTTCGCTGACCAGCACCACCGGCGCAGGCGCAGGTGGTGAATCCGATTCATGTTGAGCCGCGTTCTGCGCCGCGATGCGCTGCGCGATGCGCACGCGCTCGGCGGCCATCGCCGCGGCGCCCGGTCGCCCGAACTCGACGAGCCAGGCCTGCGCGTTCACTGCTCGCTGCCCCGCGCCCAGTCGGGCACAACCGTGATCTCGGCCACCTCGAAGGGTGGGCACGGAACCGGCGTACACGCCTTCGGCTCCGAGGGAGTCCACACCAGTTCGACCGCGTGCGATCCGCAGCCGGCGTAGTCGAGCCGCGCCGTGTACGGGATGCCCTCCTCCTCCATCAGGTCGAGCACGTCACCGACGCTCGGTCCCCGCCCGGTTTGATCGAACGGCAACTCGCGCCGTCGCTCCTCAGTCGCCCCCATCGGCCATACCCTCTCGGTTTTGAAACTGAGGCACGCCGCCCCAGATCTGATTGAATTTGCGCTCCCACTCCGCGGGAGTCACCGGCAGTCGGATCTCGGGCTCGCTGCCCCAGAGTTGGATGCGCACGCCCGGACCCATGGCGTCCACGACGCGCCGCTTCTCGGTCCAGCAGGTCACCACCTGCACATCGTCACCGTAGACGTGCGCATCCTGCAATGCATCGAAAACATTGCGCTCCAGCTTGTCGCTGTCGCCAGCGCCATTATCGGTCACATTGGGCACGGCCAGCGAGAAGATAAGCCACATCCGCACGTCCCATGTGCGCGGAATCCAGGGCGTTTCTTCCGTGAATTCGCGGCCCGGATCGCCCGCCTTCAAATGCTGCTCGGCGGCGTAGGCGACGATCTTCCGCCAGCGTTTGGACGACTCGCTGTCACGCAACTGCGGCATGCGCGCATAGCCCTTGCACTTGGGGCAACAATGGCACTTCGGGGCGCGCGGCTCCAGCGACCCCTTAGTGGTCGGATGGCCAGGAACCCACAGGTCCAGATGCAGCGCAGGCACGTCAGTCACGACTCCGCACCCTCAAAACGCACCGCGGCTGCGGCGTAATGCGCCTGAGCCATCGTCGCCAAAGCAAGACAGGCGGCAGCGCCAGCGGCCACAATCTCAACTGGCTGCTCTGTTGCAAGCTTTTTGAGGTTCACGTGAGCTAGACGCAACGCATCGTCACCATTACGGAGATGCTCCATCCGCCATGCCCACGTCAGGAAGACCTGCGAATCATCGGTCCCTTTGTCCATCGTCAATTCCCCTTCATCCAGGCCGGCAGATGCGGATCGATCCGACTCGACGCCAGCACCAACGAAATGGCCGCGGACACCTCGCCCGAGCGTGCGCCCGGATCGACGTGCACACCCAGTCGTGCCGCCAGGGCCTGCATCTTCTGACTGGGCGGCGCGGCCCGCCAACTGCGTTTCTTGGTGGCTGTGGTCCGCTCAGCCGCGCTGACCTCGCCCTCAGCCCAGGCCATCGCGTAGGGCAGGTCCGGCACGGCCTGCACGATCCAGCGGCCGGTATGGCGCTGGGTGCGGTGCATCGCGGTCACGTCGTAGCCACCCATGGCGCCGGGCACGATCGCTATGTAGCGCTCGCCGGCCTCGATGTAGAACACGCCAGCGCGGGTACGGTGCCACTGCATCGGCGACGCGGCGAACAGATCCACCTCATCGGCGACCAGCGGACCGCCGTTCCAGTCGCCGAGCAGGGCGCGGCGCGCGTCCATCTGGCCCGGCGCCAACTCGTCAGGATCTTCGTCGCCGAGTAGAAGCTGATCCTTTTCGGTCAGCTTGCGTGGCGACCGGTCGGTGTCGTCACCGAACAGGCTGATGCCCGACACCAGCGAGTGGTGCCGCGTCACACCGACCACGTCCAACAACAGCGCGTCGGTCTTGCCGGGGTAGGGGCGGATCACCCGGCCGGCGATCTGCTTGTAGAGCACCGGCGAGCGGGTCGGGCGGGCGATCAGCGCGCAGTCGGCGGACGGATCGTCGAAGCCCTCCGTCAGGATCATGCAGTTGAGCATGATCTTGGTTCTACCGGCCCTGAAATCGTCCAGGACGGCCTTTCGCTCCCCGGCGGGCATTCCGCCATGCACGAGCCCTACGGCGTGCCCAGCGTCGCGCAGGGCGTCCGCAATGAGCGCCGCAGACGCCACGGTGGGCGCGAACGCGATGATCCTGCGGTCGGCGGCATGCTCAGCCACCGCCTTGACGATCGCCTCCGGCGCCATGGAGCGCATGAGCGCGTCACCGAGATCCTCGGCCCGGTAGTCCCCGCCACTGCTGCGCACCGCGCTCAGGTCAAGATCGTCGACCTGGACGTGGATGCCGCGGGGGCGTACCAGCCAGCCCGCGGCGATCGCGTCAGCGATCGACATCGAGTGCACGACGTCCTGCCACACCTGGCCCAGGGCGAGCTCGTCGCCGCGCTCCATGGTGGCGGTGAAACCGACGGCCACGGCGGTGCCGGGCGTGCCGATCGGCGCGTTCGCGGCCTCCCCGAGCGCGCCGAAATGGGTGAGCACGTCGAGGTACGTGCGTGCCGGCGCGTGATGGCACTCGTCGATGATCAACAGTCCGACGTTGCGCAGCATGTCGCGCCGGTTGCCGCGCGAGAGCGTCTGCACCGAGGCGCACACCAGCCGGGCCAGCGTCTCGTTCCAGTGCGCCTGCACCCGCCCGACCCGAAGGCCCGGCGCCACCGAGCGGAACTTGTCGGTCATCTGGTCGAGCAGCTCGCCGGTGTGGGCGATGCCGACCGCCCGCCCACCTGGGTTGGCCTCCAGCCAGTTCACCGCGAGGCGGGCGAAGCCGACGGTCTTGCCTGCGCCGGTCGGCCACACCACGGCAGGGCGGCGCAGGCCTCGCGCCCACGCCGCCTCGACCGCAGCCACACCCTCGAGCTGGTAGGGACGAAGGGCCAGCATCTGCCCCGTCGTCATGACCCGTACAGGAGTACGCCGGCGCGCAATACCCGAGACTGCGACTGCCACCAACGGAACTCGCGCGCCGCCTCGGCGACCCGGTGCGCCAGGTCGCGATCCACCGACCCGAACACTCGACGGTCCTGCACCACCACGGCCACTGCAGCGAGATAGCGCCGCTGCGCCCGTTCCAGATCCGGTGACCACGCCCGATCAGTCATGGGCGGAACTCTACCCGCCAGACCTAGTGACGTGTCAAGTGGTAGCGGCGTGCGCAGCAGTGCGGCGGTAGGCCGGCGTGCAGGTCGGTGCGCCCCCAGCACGGGCATCCCCAGGGTGTCGACTTGCCGCAGTCGCGCGGGGACTCCCAGCACCGGCACGGGTACGCCTCGCCGGCACCCACGCCGCGCCCGAGCATCCCCGACGCGGCCAGCCACACGCCCCTCACGGCGCGCTGCGCCGGTACCAGGCGACGAGCAGACCGCTGCCGCGCCCCTGCTCCGACGTCCGCCTGGACGCCTTCTCGATCAGCCCGTGCTTCGCCGCGGCGTGCAGCAGGTTCGCCACCGTAGTGATCTTGAGTCCGCACGCTGCGGCGACCACTCGAGCCAGGGCCATCCCGCGCAGCCACTGCCCGCAGCCGAGCAGAGCCCAGGCCATCCGCCAGGCCGGCCCGACGCGTACGCCACAGTTCGGGTACCGACCCCAGAAGTTCGGAGCTTCCTCATCCATAGCCGCACTATAGCGCAACAACGGAAATGAGTTGATCTTAGGTGTTGCGTTGCGCAGTGCTGCGCCGTTCTTGGGAGCACATGCCGTCAGGCTGGGTGGTGCTGTGTTCCCCGCCGTTCTTAGCGGGGAACACCACCAGCCATGTGCCCCAAGGCGCTGCTGCGGTTTTTAAATTTGCAGCACTGCCGCAGCACCTCAATGCAGCACATGGAATTGCTCAGAATCAGATTTAGGATATCCGAGATGATGCTTAATTAGGCTTAGAACCCAGGTGATGATACTTAGTCCGGTTCGGCCCTATCTCGATCCAGACCATCGACTGCTCGATCAGCCACTGCACGGCCGCCATGACACGCCTGGACGACCCGAGATCGCACCGTGTCTGGAGATCGTTCTGGGTGGCTGGGGAGGCCTCAGTCCAGTCCCGCAGCGCCGCCATGATGCGCGCCGCGTCGCGCTCCAGTCCTACCTCGCGGCGCCCACGACCGGGCTCGCCGATACTCATGGATCGGCTGTCCACGTCGAAGTAGAGCTGCGTCTCGGCGAGATCGACATTGCGGCCGGTGGCACGCAGAAACCTGACCTGATCGACGACGGACAGGTACCAGAGCGCGTCCGCCCAGTCCTCCAGGCGCCCCGCTCCACGCACTGTCTCTGCGCCGGACTCGACGTCGGTCTTGCTGGACGCGTGGGCCGGCATCACGATCTCGGACACGCCTGCCTCAGCCTTGATCTCATCCAGCAGACCGGTGAGCCGGTTGGCCTGACCGTTGTCATTCTCGTTGTCGACCACGCCCTGGCCCACCCGCGCGTACGGATCAGGTATCCATACCGACACGTTGCGCGAGGCCAGCCAGTCCACCACGAAAGCGCGCACCTGCGGCACGGCCAGCGACAGCGCCGACCCGCGCAGATGCAGGACGTGCACTCGCGACGCTGCGGCGATGCCCAGTCCGCGCAGCCAGTCCCGCTGCGTACGTGGCGTGTTCTCATAGTTGAACAGGGCCACCGAGCCTTCAAGCGGCGTGACCGGGTAGCGGCCGAGGAATGCCACGCCGTCGACCAGGGCGCGGATCAGACAGCCCATCATGGTGGTCTTGCCGGCCTTGCGGGCGGCCACCACCACCGCGTTACCGCCGGCGGGCAGCAGGCCAGCCACCCGCCACGGCGGGGACTCCTCCGGCGTGGCCAGTTCGGCAGCCAGGTCGCCCAGGCTGACCGGCTCGCGCCACGACCGCAGGAACTCCGCATCGGACAATCGCGCCCGCGCCGTCTCGCGCACCACGATGCGAGCCATCTCGGTACGCACCGCAGTCTCGAACGGGTCCATGGCCACCGCGACCGCGACACTCGACACGGCGCCGTTACTGAGGGCGTGACCGCCGTGGCCGTTCACGCCAGGGTCGACGAAGGGCGACGATGAGCCGAGCGCCGGGCCATACCCGGCGTGGTCAAAATCGGACGGAGGCGCCGCCCAGTCGGTGGTCGTACCCAGAAAGTCGGCGACCGGCAGCACGGCCGGCGTGCGCGCCTTTCGTTCGGCGTGCAGCCAGCACGACCACGCTTCTCCGTAGGGGAAGGCCTCGGCTGCGCCACCGTTGCCGCTGGCCGCCGCGGCGGCCACGAAATAGGCATCCTGGACCTCTGTGACGTCCAGGTGCGCCCAGTCGGCCAGGCACAGCTCTATGAGACGGCAGGCCACCCGGTAGGCGGTGGCGTTGCGCGAGCCGGGCATGGCCGCCCGGAGGCTGGCGAGCTCGCCGCGCACCGCGCTGACCGCGTAGGCGTGCCCGTCGCGGCCGCTGTAGTCGGCGTGGATGGAGCGGTCGGCGTCGGCGACGCGGGGGCGCAGGATGTCCAGCAGCCACGCGCCGGGGCGATCCGGCCCAGATGGTCCCGGCAGCGCCGCACGCGTGGGCACCGGCTCTGTCATGGCGTGGAGCCGACCGCGATAGCTGCCGCGTTCGGGTCGCCGAGCACCACGTAGGCGCCGCGGCCGGACACCGAGGGCGGCGCCACCACGAAGCCACCGCGCCCGCGCACGTCCAGCCCGACAGGCAGGGTGCCGCGGCGGTTGGTCAGGTCGAAGTCGACACCGGCGAGCGACCAGTACAGGTGCAGGCCGCCCGAGCCGGTGCGCACGGTGTAGGTGCGCGGCAGGGCGCCGTGCGCCAACTCCAGCGCGGCCAGGGCAGCGTCACCGCCGTGCAGGGGATCGACGTCCAGGACCCAGATGCCCGAGGCCGGCCCGGTGACGATGCCGACGTTGGCCGCAGGGCGGGCGGCCCAGGCGGCGTAGACCTCGGGGACGCTACCCAGGTGCAGATCCTGCCAGCGCTCCAGGACCGGGTGTTTGCCGGGCGATTTGCAGTACTGGGCATCGCGGCAGGAGCAGGCGCCGGTGGCGTAGTCGTGCAGTGCGATCACGCGCCAGCCGCGCATCACGTAGCCGGCCGCTGCGCCGGCCAGGGCCGCGGCTGCCGGTGCCAGCATAGGGGAGGCCATCGTTTGTCACACTCCTGCTGCCCGGACCCGATGACGAATGCCCGACGCTACATCGCTACGGCGCCGGGTGTGCCACGATCGTTCAGGCCATCTGCTCCGGATCGATCGTGCCGTCGCGCAGGCCATCCTCGACGCAGGCCAGGCCGTGGTCGATGACGGCGCGCATGACGCGCGCCTGGCTCATCCGGTGCGTCCTGGTCAGCGCCACCACGCGTTCCTTGCGGTCGGGCAGCACCAGTGCGACGAGCTGCGCGGTGAAGCGTGCCGTGGCGTTGGTGCCGCGGTAGCCGCCGATGTTGGGTGCCGGGTCAGCCACTACTACACCGCCGTCCAGGGCGTCGATCGGATTGGTTTGTCCAGCCATGGCCAGACACTACTTGACTTGTCACTAGGTGGTCAACAGCCGTAGCCTGTGACCATGCTCGTCGGATACCAGGCCAACAACCATCCTCAGCAGGTCGCCAGGCGCGGCGCCGCCGCGAAGGTCGACGACCGGGCCATCCATCCGGACGATTTCGCCCCGTTGCATGCGCGGTTCCGATTCACGATCGATGCCGCGGCCTCGGCTGAGAATGCGCGCCTGCCGCGTTTCTGGACCGAGCAGGACGACGCGCTGTCGCGGTCGTGGGCCGGTGAGCGGGTCTGGTGCAACCCGCCGTACTCCGACATCCGGCCATGGGTGCTCAAGGCTCACGACGAGCAGGCCAACGGGGCCGAGCTGATCGTGATGCTGCTGCCCGCCAACCGCACCGAGCAGGCGTGGTGGCAGGACGAAGTTGAGCCGTTCCGCGATGATGACGGCAGTTTCACGGTCACGTTTCTGCGCGGACGTATGCGGTTCATTCAGGCCGGGCGTACCGACGTCGGTCCGAACGAGCGACCACCGTTCGGCTGCTGCCTGCTCATCTGGACGCAGAGCCATGTCCAGTGACGGTCCACGCACCGCGCAGGAATGGCTGGAGCACTTCGCAGCGCAGGAAGCCGCGGCGCATGCTCGTACCATGGCCGCGGCTCTGCTGGCGGTGTTCCTGGCCTTCCCCGCCTCGGAGGTGCTGACGTCGCCCGGTCGTCCTGGCCTAGTCGGCGATCAGCACCGAGCCGGTGGCCAGGGCTGAGCGGATCGCGTCGACCACCACGAAGTAGGTGTCATTGCGGCTGGCCCAGCGGGCTTCGTCGCCGGCGAAGTTGTCGAACATGGCCATCCGGATGCCCTTCTCGAATTCGGCCTGGACGCCCTGGCCGCTGACGCAGTCATTCGTGATCGAGGTGGGCTCGGTGCCGGCGATGCTCTTGCCGTTGGCGTCGAGGTCGGCGATGACCGCGGCAAAGCCTGACGGCATGCCCGTGAGCGCGTTCAGGGCCGCGATGACGCGATCGCGCATCAGGATGTCCAGACCGCCGACGTGGACCTTCATACCCACGCCTGGCGCGCCGTGCACGGCGACCACGCGCATCGCACGTCGGCCTGCCCAGCGGCAGATCGGCTCGTCGAAGTTGACCGAGGTGATGTGCAGTTGGGCGTTGCCGCCCGCGGGCATGACGCCCTTGAATTCGTAGAAATCCCACAGCGCTCCGGGCATCTCCACGCCGGCGATGCCCGCACCGATCGCCGCCGTGCCCAACTCGATGCCGCCGCTGTGCGGCGCCTCGACCAGCACGTCCGTGCCGGTGCGGTGCAGCGTGATGGTGAAGGCCCCAGTCGGGTGGGCCGCCTTCAGTGCGGCGAAGTTCGGGTAAACGTCAGACATGGCCTTTACAGCATCCTTAGCTAGTTGTTCGATCTTCTCGTCATAGCCGGAATCGTGGAACTCCCAGCCGTCATTGGCCGCTTCGTCGTCAAGCCACTCCGCGTCAAGGCCGTATAGATCACCAAATTTACGCGCCGCATCGGTGACGATGCCCGGATCTCCGGGCACGCCTCCCGCGTAGTACCAGTACGGTCCATTTGCGGATGCAAACTCACTACTTGTCTGCCCACGCCCCATTACGCGGCGCACCAGCACCGGTCGAACTCGTACACGCCGCCGGTCTGGACATCCTCGCAGTCGACCTGATCGTCCGGCCCGACCAGGACCGTGTCCTGGCGCGGCGCATCGCTCCTGAACTCCGCACGGTAGCTGCGGACCATGTCGCAGGCGGACATCGGTGCCACCTGCGTACCGGCGATGAGGCTGCCCAGAGCGATCCCCAGCGCAATGCCGGTCGGTAGTGGGCGCCTCATGCTCGCACCATGAGCAGAGTTACTCGTCCGTCGGCACCCATGTCAATGGTGCTCGATCCTGCGAACAGCCATTCGCCGCTCAGACCGGGGATGGTGTAGCGGTAGCCCGCACTCATCGGGATCGGTGCCGCAGAACCGACGGGCTCAGACAACCCTGAGTCAGGGCTCATGTCGATTTCGCTGGGCTGCGGCCAGGTCACCGGAACGGTAGGAGGCAACACGCCGATACCGTCGATAGTGAGCGGCCAGAAGCCAGCAGGCAGTGCAGCGAGGAACGCCTGCGCGGCACGACTGATCTGCGCTATCTCGGCCGGCGTCCAACCGCGGTCGATTGGCGCCGTGATGATCCAGCGATCGCTCATGAGCACACCTCGGCATCTGCCCGGTCCAGGCGTACCCGGACATCCTCAGCGTTGCTCGGCGTCCAGCACTCGATGTGCGGCCCGGCACAACACTCGTCGTAGATCTGCAGGTCGTCTGGTGAACCGCCGTGCATCATGGCGTGCACATCCGGCTTTGGGCAAACCGGAGCTACGCCGGTCGGACCCTCGCTGTCGGTCAGGATCACGCGCCACTGGCTCATGACGCATCCTCGACCTGACCGGCGTCCGCCGCGGCGTAGGACCAGTCGATGTCGCCCGCGGCGAGCAGCGCGGTCACGCTGCGCCGCATGCTGCGCAGGTCCGACCCGAGCCATGCCAGCACCAGCGCGCGGCGCACCGGACCCAGGTGGGCGGTGCGGGCGATGGCCGCGAGTCGTGCGATGAACTCCCCGCCGGTGGCCGCCGACGTCACGTCGGGCAGCACGTGCACCTTGCGTGCGTCACCGGCGTAGCCACGCGTGCGCAGGCCCTGGCGCAGGATCTGCGCCCAGCGCGCGTGCGGCGTGGTGACCGCGTGGGCCAGGTGGATCAGTCGGATGGCGCGGTCGATGCGCTCAGGATCGGACCAGTCGAGCTGTGCGGCCAGGTCGTCGGCGAGCTCGCGCGGCGCGCCGGGCTGCTCGGGCAGCGACAGGATCTGCGTCGGCGCGAACAGCGGGAAGTGCACATCTAGGATCATCTTCGCCGAGGCGAGCCGCTCCGGCTGGTACAGGTTCGGGTGCGCCGCCTCGGCCGTGGTCAGATCGGTGAACCACAGTCCGGTCCCGATCCCGACCCGCCCGCCTCCGCCATCGCCCAGGCGCGGCCAGTGCACGCGCACGCCGTACTCGTCGGGATCATCGACGGCCAGAAACGCGTGGCCGCCGCGGAGCTGGTTGGCCCGCTTGTGTCGTGGGTCGCGCTGAAGGTAGATGTGGAGCACTCTCGTGTCATCGTCGGTCATGGCTGCACACGCTATCACAACCACTTGACATGTCACTAGGTGCGTCGGTAGCGTCCTCGGACATGATGACAGACACCGCGCCCACCTCGACCGACGCGGCGCGCACCACGGCCGGCGACGCCAAAGAGATCCGCGAGCGCAGTGCCGCGGCGCGCGAGCGCATCCTCAATGCCGCCCTGGCCGCCTACGGGTTCACCGACACGGTCAGCGGCGCCCGACGCGAGGCCATCGGAGACGCCGTCGAGGCAGCTCTGCTCGAGGCCGCTCAGGTGCTGCGCGAGGAGGCCGACTGGTGGGAGGCCCAGCGTCGGCGTGGCTGGAAGACGACCGCCGAGCAGATCCGCCAGGCGGCGTCACGCATCGCTGGCCTGGGCCTGGGCGTCTCGATGATCGCTTCGACCGAGCCGTTCGTGCCCGCCGAGCCGACCATGCCAGAGCCCTCCGACGGCGAGCACGCAATCATCGAGGAGACGGGTAACTGCGTCTGCGGCCAGCCGGCCGGGCACCTGGAACTGGAGGCGCAGCAGGCCGCTCAGCAGACCCAGATCGCTGCCGACACGGCTGCGCACTCGCAGCATCTGATGGACTACCTGACGGGAGCCAGCAACGTGTACGACCCTGTCCAGCCGCCACCGCCGGCTCCGGCTATCCCTGCGCCGCCCATCCCGATCGTAGGCACGCCGTTCGTTGACCCGGTCGGTCCGGGCGCGAACGCTCCAGCGGCACGGTTGGCCTTTCGCGACCTGGACGGTCTGGTCAGCACCCTGGCGATAACGACCACCTCGCCGTCGTCGCTGTCGCACAGTTCGGTGACCACGTATGAGGGCTGCGGCGTGCGTGCGCTGATGACCCGTGCGTCCCGCCATGGACTGATCGGCGTCGGTCGACCGCAGTGGTCGATGATCGGTGGCCGCGCCTTCCATCTGGCCGTGCAGCAGGTCGAGCAGTACGCGGCCACCGCAGTCCCAGGCGGTGCACCACCCGCACTCAGTGACAGCGACGTCACCGGCCTGTGGACCAACAGTCTGAACGCCACCATCGCGGAGGAGTCGGAGAAGGTCGCTAACAGTCCGTACTGGGACATGACGACCTGGCGCGCCTCGGCACAGGGCAAAGAGGGCTACGACTGGTGGCGCGTGGAGGGCCGGGCCATGCTGGCCCGCTACCTGGACGTGCACGACGCAGCCTGGCGTGCCGCACGCACGTTGCTGTCCGTGGCCGACCCTGCCGCCGTCAACTCGCTGACTCCGGTCCTGGAATGGTCCTATGAGTCCAGCATCAAAGGTGACGCCATCATCACCACCGGCGCCATCATGACCAGGGGCGTGATCGATTCGGCCTGGACGGTGATGGGCACCAAGGGCATCGAGTTGCCGACCATCGACATCATCGACCTGAAGTCAGGCTCACGCATGCCGCGCGACCACTTCCAGCTTGATGAGTACGCGGCCGCGCTGCGCTGCGTCCTGCCGCCGAACTTCGCCCTGCCGATCCGCGGCCTCTACTACAACGCGCGCAAGGGCACCTACAGCGAGCCGGTGGTGCTCAACGGAACAGGTGCCGCGGCGCAGGAGTACCGCTATGCGCAGGTGCACCGTGGCATGACGGCCGGCGTGTACGCGGCCAACCCGTCCGACTTCTGTGCGGCGTGCCCCTTCGCCGACTACTGCCCGACGCAGCGTTGAGCGACCTGCCACAAACACCGGTTGAACAGCGCGAGGCAGCATCGCCGGTTACCGATCAGTAATTGAGCAGGCAAGTTGCGCAACTTGCGCATGCAACGACCGCAACATCGGAGGGGAGCGCCATGGACGAGCACGCGTCTGAGGTCGGCGAGCTCAACGAGCGGATCGGCGACCTCGAGACCGAGTTGCACGAGGCGACGGAAACACTCGACGCCCGCGCGGAGGCGCTCAAGACGTTCGCCGAGGCCATCGCCACATGGGACGACGGCGAGCGCGATCACGGCAGTGACGTCGCGCTGCTCGTCGCCTGGGATGAGTACCGGTGCGCGGTGAGCCATGACTGACATCGAACTGCCCGTAGAGCCTGCCGCTCCGTCCGTCGAGGATCAACTACGCGCCGCGCTCTACGGGGCGTGCACGTACCACCGGGCCACGCGCATCACGTCGGGGCATCGGGTCGGCTACATCGTCAGTGAGGCGATGTGGCAGCGTGCCGGCGGCGCAGGCTTCCCCGCGCCTTGCCCGGTTACCCGCCTCGACTGGGCATCACCGCCGCATGGGCCGAGGTGCACGCTGGACGAAGGCCACGCCGGCTACCACGCCTGGGAGTACCAGGAAGTGCGCAAATGGCCCGAGCGACCTGAGTCTGCCGTGTCACGCGAGTCGCTGCTGGATCTCGGATCGGCGGTGGCCGTGCGAGACCGCCGCGCTCGCCGCTGGGTCCGCGACGCTCAGGGAGACTGGGTCCATCGCGGCGGACTGCTGACCTCCCGCCTTTCCTACGAAGCGCTGTCGCGCTGCTATGGGCCGCTTACCGCAGACCCTGGGGATTGACAATGCTCCCTCGGTCGAGGTGGCCGGGGACGGTGCAACGGAAGGAACACGGCAATGAACCTGATCCGTCACGGCAGAGCGCGCGCCAAGCGGGCCGAGGGTACGAGTAGACAGAACCAGCTCCGGCACGCCACGGCGCTCGCCCTCGCGGGCAGCCTGGTCGCGGTGCTTCTGCTCGCGCTGGCCTCCCCCGCCAGCGCCAAACCGGTCACGCCGCACAAGGGCGAAGGGCTCATCTCGATGACCCAGCGCACCTGCGGTTCCGCGGCGACCTGGCAGGCTGAGGCCGCTCGCAACAAGGTGAGCTCGGCGAATGGGTACCGGATCTATCTGGGCTCCAGCTACGACATCACCTGTGTCGGACGCGGCGACGAACCGCAGTTTGATGCCGGCAACGCGCGTCCGAAGCCGCCGCAGGCGTCACGCTCCGGTCGTAGCGACAACTGGGTGCACCCGCTCGCCTCCGGCGTCAGGGCCAGCAACTGGAAGGCATGTCCGGGCGCGCCGCGCGACGGACACACCCACGTCGGCATCGACCTGTCCGCAGGCACCGGTAGTGCAGTGCGGGCGGTCTGGGGCGGCCAGGTGATCGTGTCGCACTACTCGGGCTCGGCCGGCTGGTACGTGAAGATCGCCCATGGCGGCGCGACGACGTCCACGTATATGCATCTGCGGTCGCGTGGCCTACCGGTCGGTACCGGTGTCGCGCCGGGCACGGTGATCGGTTACAGCGGAGCGACGGGCAACGCGAAGGGTCCGCATCTGCACTTCGAGGCGACCGGCGCAGGCAACACCGCGCAGACCGTGAAAGCCCATGGCCTGAATCTGGGCTGTTGATCCACATATAGAGCCGGGCCGGCTCTGGTTATGACAGGGCCGGGCCGGCACCAAAACCGGGCGAGAAGATGACGTGTCATGCAGACAACCGAGATCGTCATGTACTGGACGGTAGGCACCGCGCCGGACTGCGAAGTGCGCATCACCGGCGACGAGTACGTGAGCGCGCGACACGCTGCGGTAGCGCTGCGCACCGATGGCGAGTACTACGCGAGGGATCTGGGTTCGACAAACGGCACGTACATCGAGCGCCCGAATCGTGGTGATCCCGTGTTCGGTCGACGCGATCAGCCGCGCTCGCACACCACGAAGGTCACCGCTTGGACGATCATCAAACCTGGCGACACGTTGATCATTGGACGCACCAGAATCCCGAGGGGGAAGTCGTGAACTTCATGAGCGCACAGGTGCTGTTTCTGATCGGCGGCGCCGCGGCGGTGCTGGTCGGGCTGGCACTGCTCGCCTACGTGGTCCGCGACGCGCGCCGCCTGCGACGTGCTGAGCGTCGCGTAGTCGTCGCCGCCACGCGCTGGTACACCAACAGCGTGGCCGCGCCCTCGACGGTCGCGGGTGCCATGACCTTCGGCAATCCGGTCTACCAGCGTCAACTGGAGCTGGCGGTGCGGGCGTACCTCGACTGGCGCCAGAGTCCAGCACGTCGCACCGAGCCGATCCGCCGTGCCCAGCCCGTACGCGTGCGCACCCATCGCGGCGGCGGGGGAGGCCACCGGTAATGGAGCAGGATCGCGGCCCGCTGTGGCCGACACTGCTCATCGTCGCAGCGCTGATCGCGCTGGTCGTCTTCCTGGCGCTCTGCGCCGCCCCGAAAGGATGAGTCATGCGTAATCCCCCGTTGACCCAGCAGGCCTGGGCGTCGGCCTACCGCCGCGCTGGCTGGCGAGTGCTGATTGGTACAACTCTGCTGATCGTCGCGATCATGCTGCACTACGCCGCCTATCAGGACGGACCGGTCGCCATGGTCCTCTCCGTCGTGATCGCCGTCTGCATGATCGTGGTGATGCAGGCCAGCGGTCTTCGCGACTGGCTGCGCGGCTACGCGGCCGTTCATCATGCCGACCGCGTAGCCGCCCGCGCCGAAACTGTCGCCATGCGTGCTAGTGCGGTCAACCCCTGGCGCGACCGAGAAGACGAAGACGCATGAGCGCGACCGGACCGCATCCTGGGCATGATCGATGAGACTGGAGATTCATCGATTGCCGGGAATGCAGTGGTGGATAATCCAACTCCGGCGTCGCGGTCAGGGCGATGAGAACTACACATCTACTGCCGATGATCATTTTGACGGCGCATTGAAGATCCGCACCCGCGTGTGGTGGTGTCTCGCCGTGGACGTGATGTGGGTCAAGCGATAGCTCGCCGAACACGTCCCGATCCACCACTTGACCCGTCACTAGGTTTTCAAGTAGCGTTGTGCCATCTCAGACCGTAGTCGAAGGGGAAGCCCATGCAGCCAGGAATGACATTCGTAGATCCAGCCATGCCGGGCGGGGGTGGCAAGGCGCCGCGACCGCGTGACCTGGAAGGCTGCCTGGTCGCCTACGTTCCGCGCCAGTTCACTGCGGCCGGCGCGCCGGGCAACACCGACGGATACAAGAAAAGCGAGCCACGCGACCGCGTTACCGCAGATCTGTACGTGCTGACCAACCCCGTCGACCTGGCCACCGGCCAGGCGCGGCGCATCCTGTTCGGTGGCTACCCCGAGGTGGACGCAGACCCGGTGGCGCATGATCGAATGGTGTCCGCGCCGGCGAAGTTCACCGGCGTCTGGGTGCAGAACTCCAACATCGTTGTCGCGCTGGCGCCCAACGGTAAGCCCATCCAGGACGGCGTCGTGGTGGGCCGCGTCGAGCGCAGCACGGTCGGCAATCGCCCGTTCAATCTCGTCAAGATCTCCGGCACGCCCGAGATGAACGTGGCCATCGACATCTGGAACCGGCTGTCCGCTGGAGCGCTGGCCTACAACGCCCCGACCGACCTGCAGGGCAACCCGCTGCCTGACGAGTCCCAGTCTGCCGGTCCGGCCGCCCAGGTCGTCTACCCGCATCAGGCCGCAGCGACACCGCCAGCAGCTCCTGCGCCCCCTGCGCCGCCAGCACCTCCGGTCACGGTGCCGCTCCCGCCTCCCCCGCCGGCACCCCCAGCACCTCCGGTCGCTGCGCCCATGCCGCCGGCCTTGACGCAGGCCGGCTGGACGCAGGCGAATTGGGACAGCCTTACCCCGACCCAGCAGGCGGCAGTACTGGCGCAGCTGGCCGGCACGCCGGCAGTGCCGTCGACACCCAATCCCTACTAGCCTCGAAGCACCTGGATGTCGCCGGCGCGTGGCGCCCCATGACCCACGCGCCGGCAGACCCAACGATGGGAGACGCCATGCAGGCCACGCACCGCCTACCCGCCAGTCTGGGCTCGCTGCCCTGCGAGATCATCGGCGAGCCGTTTCCAGGCTGGATGCGCGTCAAGCTGGTCGACGAGTCGAGGCAGGTGCTGGACGTGATGCGCACGGATCTCATCTCGGCGCTCCCGCCCGAGCCGGCAGACACGATGGTGGTGCTGGTCGTGCCGTACAACGGCGAGCCGGCCTACCCCGCGCAGCGCCAGGACAACGACCCGCAGAGCCACGACGAATACCACTGGTACAGCTCGGGCAGCGACGACGTGAACAGTTGGGCCGAGGTGCTGCGGATCGGCCCGGCCATCCCGATGGTGCCTCAGTCCGAGGTCGCGTTGCCGTGGACCGGCACTGCGACCGGACTCAAAATCAAGGTCTACGCCAGCCTTACTCAGGTGCAACTCACGACGGATAGGCCGATCGGCCTCGGCCTCCCCTTCACTCACGCCGAGGCGAGCGAAGTGGCCCAGGCGCTGACCAGTGCTGCAGCGAAGCTGCGCAGCACCCTGAACGCCGTTGCCGCCGCGACGGTCCGATCCGTCACGACTGACCTGCGCGCGAGCATCAGCCCATGATCACCGTTGCGGACATGCAGCGCGAAACAGGGTTGACCTATCGTCAACTCGATCACTGGACACGCCGCGGCTGGCTGACGCCGGACAATGCTCACGCCGGCACCGGCACGTCCAGGCTCTGGAACCGCTCGGACCTGCTGGTTGGCCGACTGATGGCGCACCTGGGGGCGGCCGGCTTCGCCCCCGACATCGCCTATGACCATGCGCTGCGCCTGCTCGCTGCGCCGACGCGGCCAGCCCAGATCGAGTTGGCGCCGGGCCATCTCGGCGCCCAGGCGCACAAGCTGACTCTCGCGCTGCACTGGCCGCCGTCATGAGCGATTGGAAGGACGCACGCATGGTGCAGCCGGAGGAAGTCGGCACGCTGGCAAAGTGCATGCACCCCGACTGCCTCAAGATGACGAGGATCACGTTCAAAACCGAGGTGCAGACCGACAACGGCTGGTCCGCCACCGTGGACCTGTCGTGTGGCCACCGCCAGACCTACAACATTCGCAGCCTGTCATGAGCGCCGCGGTGCTGCTGATCCTGACCGTGAGCCACCTCGCCGCGGCGCTCGCCGGTGGCTGGCTGGCCGCCGGCTACGTACGCGCCGGGCAACGCCAGCTCGAAGCCGAAGCAGAACTGCTGGATCTGCGTCGTCGCTTCGGTCCGCGTCCGCCGACGGTGACCGGCCGCGTGGTCATGCCACTGCCGAGCGTGGCGGGCATGACGGTGGCGCAGGCGCAGGTAAGCCTGGCGCTGCGTCGCGCACGCCACGCGGAGCGCAGTCTCGCCTTCCAGGCGTTGATGTGGAAGGCCAAGCACCGCGCCCCGGCGTACGGCTCGCGCTAGTCGTTGGCCTTCCAGGCCAACCCGCGCTCGATGCGGCGCACCACCTCACGCGTCACGCCGAGCAGCGCGGCCACCTCACCCTGCCCTGTGCCCGCGGCGCGCGCCGCGATGATGACCGGCACGAGCTCGCGGCGCAGCGCGGCCAGGTCGCTCTCCAGTTGTCGGTACCGGGCGGCCATGAATCGGAGCCGGTCCACTTCCGTCAGGGCGCGGCGCGTGTTCGTCGTCATGCCTACGACTATGGCCCACAAGCTATGCCTATGTCAAATGCCCATTCGGTGGGCATGACTGACCGAAAGTATGACCCGTTCAGGCTTGACACGCCTACACTCTAGGCATACACTTAAGGCATAACTACAGAGGAACCTCCCACACCAAGGGGACCGAAGGGCGCCGGAAGCGCCTCGCGGGAACCGGGCCGGGATCGCAGGGGAACCCGAACAGGGCAGGCAAGAGCGACCGGGAGACGTGACCAAAGGGATCAGCCACTCACCAAATGCAACGACATGCACAACCGCCCTGGCGCAGCGCGACACCGCATCTGCGACCGCAGCAGCCCAGGGGCACGGACCGCGGGCCCGCAACGACGGCAGCCTGAACGAACACCGAGGCGTAAGGCCTCGTGGCCAGGTTCGACTCCTGGCAGGTCCACTCCCGCCGCCATCCGGGCGGCCAGTCGGAGGGAGACCGACATGGCAAGACAGCGACGTTACTACCACCGGCCGGAATGGCCCGCTGGTCTCCGGCTCTTCATCGGCGACCAGTGGACGCGGTGGCTGTTGCAGTACCGGCTGAACTGCCGGGGCTACGTCGTCCGGGGCGTCCGGTAGCCAAGCCGGCCGGGAGGGTGCGAGGCCCTCCCGCCCACGAAGGACCGGGACCTCCTATGGCCCCAGCGGTTACGAACCCGGTCCGCACCAAGCACCCCAGGAGCCCGATCTGTAAACCGGGGGGCGACCTATGGCCGGGCCTGCTGACGCTAGCGGGGGCGGTTACGTCGCCCCGGTCCGGGACCTGGGAAGCCCATCCCGAGGGACCCGTCCATCCAGGGCGAACTGAGGGGTACGGGTACGCAGGCCGCGACCACCATGACGGGCGCGGTATCGGTCGCGAGTCGCGGCCCAGTAACGGCCGGAGCGATCCCGGCCCCTCCCCGCGTCGAGCGCCCACCGTGCGCGCTCCGCGAACCCCTGACGGGACCGCCATGAAAGTGGCCGAGGTCCGAAACCACCATGTGTGGCTGCCCGCTCGGGCGCCCGTGGTCGCGCCGGTGAGTACCGGCGCCTGACGAGAGTCAGGGATGCCTGAGGAGGCACCCATGAGCATCAACCGCGTAACTGCGGCAAAGGTCGGAGCGTACGGAATCGCCACCGTCGCGGCAGTCGCCAGCTTCGGCCACCAGATCCACCTCCTCGAAGGGGCGGATCTGCCCCCACTGTTCGGTGTCGTGCCGTCCGAGTGGGTAACTCCTCTGACCGTTGACCTCCTGGCGATGGTCGCACTGGCGGTGCGTACCTCGGACACGGTCACCGAGGCAACCCGTAGGGCTGCCTTGATCCCGCTGGTTCTGGCTGGCGGGCTGAGCATCGCGGCTAACGTCGCGGAGGCTCGAAACCCCATCCAGGTCGTCGTAGGCGTCTGGACGGTGGCGGCGTACATCCTGGCCGAGCTGTTCGTCCAGAAGATGGAGCGCAAGGCGGCGCCGGCCGCCAAGGCTGCGACCCGGTCCCGCCGCTGGGTTGTTACGCAGTCGGAGCAGGCAGCGCGCAAGCGTGCCGGCTACGACAAGCTGGACCGCGCGGCGAAAGCTGAGTGGACCAGGCAGTACCGCGAGCGGGTCTCGAAGCGGACCCCCACGTCGCCCGGCCGGCCGCCGGTGCACGCGCCTTCCGCCGAGGAGGTTGAGCAGCTCGCAGCGTGATCGGACCGTGCTGAGCGGTCCGGTTAGGCGCTCGGCACAATGAGAAGGGCGATACCCCCGGTTCTAACCGGTCGGGGGTATCGCCCTTTTTTATTGCCCACGCCCAGGTCGTGCGAGCCGTGCTACATTGACATGTCCGCACATCGAAATGACCGGAAGGATCTTCCCCCGTGCATACCGTCAACATCCTGCAGGTGCTGCCTCGCCGGGCGCTGTTCGCGCCCCGCTTCACCCGCACCGACGCCGAGCGACTCGCCGACGTCCTGAAGGCCCTGGCCGACCCGGCACGGCTGCAGATCGTCGCAGTGCTCTACGCCGCGCCGGAGCACGAGATGGCCGTCTCCCACGTCACGGCAGCCCTGGGCACGCTCAAGCAGCCGACCGTGACGCATCACCTGCACATCCTCACCGAGGTCGGGCTGCTGGAGTACCGCAAGCAGGGTGTCTGGACGATGTTCAAACTGGTGCCCGACGCCATCGCCGCGGTCACCGCCTGCCTGGCGCCACCCGCCTAGCCGGATCAGCTCGGCGCCATCCGCCGGTGCGTCTCGTCGGCGACCGCCACAGCGACACCGGTGGTCGCCGACGGCGTCAGCGCCACACCACCGGTGTTGATCTGCTTCGCGACCTCGGCCGCGATCGCCTCGATCTGGGCCGGCGTCAACTCTGCGGCCACCCGCGCCCAGTACGGGCGCATGTCGACCTCGGTGATGACGCCGGCCTCATCCATCGCGCCGGCAGTGTCCGAGCCGGCAGCCGCGGCGCCGGCGAAGCTCGCCGCGCGGAACAGCCAACTACGCTCCTGAGCGTCCATGTCGCCATCATCTCCATTGCCGAGCGCTGCGTTGACGGAATCGAAAAGGCGGTCCCAGGGATAGTTGGGACCAGGGTCGGTGTGGGTGGTGCCGCCCCAGGCCTGGCGCATGTCGTCGTGGCTGTAGAACGCCATCACCTGCGGGTTGGCCTTCATCTCGGCGACGCTGGCGCGGCGGACCTGGAAACCGGACAGCTCAGCTCTGATGACCGTGGCCAGCGCGTAGGCCTGCTGCGTCCAGTTGATGTTGTCCAGCCACTGCTGGCGCGTCCAAGAGTTGAGTCCGGTCTGCTCGAGGCAGTTGGCGTAGTTGTTGCCGTTGGACGATCCGGAGTGGTTGACCTTGTAGATGGTGTCGATCGACTGGATGACCTCGATGCGGTCGGTGTAGAGGTGCGAGCCGATGCTGTCGGTGCGCCGGGTGGCGTAGTCCGCTTCCTGGCGGGCGGTGGCCGTGCTGGCTGTGGCGTGCACGGCCCACCCGTAGTGCCGGCCGGCAGGGTTGGTGTAGTAGTTGCGGCCCTGGATGTATGCGATGCCGGGGATTCTCACGGCCGGCGCCTAGATCGGCGCTGGGTCGTAGACCGGAGTCGACTGGCTGCGCACGATCAACGCCACGATGCCGGCCACCCCTGCCGTCAGGGTCGCGATCTGGCTCTGCGCCAGGTGCAGCCCGAAGTAGGCCCCGAGCGGCGCCAGGGCGACGATCAGGCCGGACATGACGGTCGGGGCGACCGGGCGCACCAGCAGCGCCTGCCAGGTCGTCAGGGCCGCTGCGATGAGCGCCATGATGGCCGCGGCCACGCTGTCGGTCAGGCCGGGCAGACCCAGGCCGACCAGGATCACCAGCAGGCCCGACACGGCCTGCAGCCACAGTGCGGGATCGCGGCCGAACAGCCGCGGCGCCAGTTCGTTCATGGTCCACCCCCGTGGATGTTGGTTACACCGACACCGGCGCCGGCTCGGCAGCCAGGTCGGTCTTGAACCCATTGTTACTCATGATCTCGCCGAAGTTGGCGAGGATCTGTGCGGCCTGCGGGACGTTGGCCACGATCAGCCGCTTCATCTCGGCCAGGGTCACCTCGGCCGCGGTCGCGCGGTGCTCAGCGGAGGCCGCGCGTGCCTCGGCCGCGGTGGCGCGCAGGTTGGCCTCCCGCGCTTCCGCCTTCGCGCCGCGGGCCTCATCGCGGGCCATGGCGGCGTAGCCCTGGATCTCCTCGATGAGCTCGCCGTATGACTCGTAGATCTGGTGGTGGGCGGCTGCGGTCATCTGCACGGCGGTGGCATCCTCGCGCCTGCGGGAGTAGTAGCCCTGCACCAGCGCCGTAGTTACGCTGCCACCGCTGACGCCGAAGATTCCGGTGAGGATGATCGCCACCCAGTCCATGTGCGCCCCCCGTGCTCAGCGACGTAGGTACGATGCCGTCCTGATCTTAACCTGTCGCTGGATCTTCACCGCGTCCGTCCAAGCCTCGATCCACCGCCAGGCGTTGCCCTCGACCGTGTAGTCCGCCGCGGCCTGCCGGCCGGCCTGCGTCTGCTCGGCGCGCAGGTCGTCGTCGTCGAGCAGAGTCTTGGCGCGCTGGTACCACTGCCGCGGGTTGTTGGCCAGGAACCCGACGCCGGTCGTCCGCGCCAGCTCCGCGTATTCGGCGCGCGGGGAGGCCACCCAGGGCACTCCGCAGGCCATCGCCTCCAGCGGCTTGAGCCACGACTTGGCTGTGTTGAAAACGGTGTCGGCCAGCGGCGCCAGGACGACACCCATGTTGGCGACCTTGCGCGGATAGTCGTCGAAGTCGGTATTGCCGGCGGTGTCCAGGTCGTCCTCATCAACGGTCATGCCGAAGGCCCGGTGAAGCATGCCGTCGCCGGGCGCATAACCGTAGTTCGGCCCGACGCCCCAGTACTTGTAGCCCTCCCGGATCAGCCTGGCCACGGCCGCCCCGAGCACCGGCAGATCGCTCGGGTGCGAGTGGATCGAGCCGGGCCAGCCGAAGGTCGCCCGGTCCACATGCTCGATACCCAGGTAGCCGCGCGGGACGGTGTTGCGCACCACTACGCCGCGCCCATGCGGTGCGTAGGTCTTGAGCAGCGCCGGCGTGGAGACGGTAACCATGGTGGCGTCCAGACAGGCCTGGACAGCGTTCTCCCAGTTGTGCTGCACCACGCCCATGTCTTTGCGCATCGCGACCCAGGCCGGATTGGACGGGTCGATGCGGGCAAGATCGTCGTCCATGTCGACGATGACGGCCACCCCCTGATCGCGCAGCAGGGGAATGCCCGAGGCCAGGTTGAGCATCGAGACACGCTGCAACACGATCGCCTCGGCGTCGGGCGGCACGAAGGCCGATACGGCGCGGTTGGTGCGTAGGTCGATGTCCCCGCCGATGCCCTGCCGCGAACCGGGCATGACAATCTTGACGTCGTGGCCCTGCGCCGCGGCGGCCGCGGCCGGCCAGATCATCCGGTAGTGCCCGCAGCCGTACTTGTCGGCGGGGTAGACATAGATCGTCACGAGCTACCGGCCCGGCGCTTCAGAGCTGCTCTCCGTCGCTGCGCGGGTCTGAGAATCAGGTAGTAGGCGGTGAGGACGCCGGCCATGAGGCCAGCGAATCCCCCACCGAGCACCGCGAGCGCGTATTTCATGGTGTAGCCCTAGCCGTACTCGCGGCCTGGGCGATGAGGTGCTGGGCGTCCGGCGCGTCGTCGCCGCGGTCCGGCATGCCCGAGGTGTTGCCCGGCTTGCTGGTGCCGGGTAGCTGGTGGTGCGTCCAGAGCCAGGTCTTGCGTACGAGATGGCCGACCCTGGCGCCGGCCTTGACGCACTCCAGGGTGAAGTAGCGATCGTCGCCGGCATTCTCGCTGTGACCGCGGTCGAGGTTGACGAAGCCGACCTGTTGGGCCAACTCGGTGCGGACCAGGGTGGTGATCGTCGTTTCGATCGGATTCTCCGGATCGAACGGGTCGAGGTAGTGGCTCATCGGGAAGATCGGGTCATCGTCGAGTACGCGGGTCGTGCCGTTGCCGAGCTGTTGTACGACCTTGAACCACGAATAGACGTAGTCGACCTGCCTGTCGAGGGCGTACTTGAGTAGCAGTTCCAGGTGTCGCGGCAGGAACGCGTCGTCCGAGTCGAGGAAGGCCACCCAGTCCGTACGCGCCTGCATCAGCGCGTGCTGGCGGGTCGGAGCGCTGCCCTGCTTGTCGATGTCGATGGCGATGCAGATCGCGTCGGGCAGCAGGGTCTGGGCGTAGACGGAGCGGTGCGCGCGTTCCAGCATCCCCGAGGTGATGCGGGCCGGATGTGCTGGCGTGACCACCGAGATGGTCTGTCGAGGCTTCGGCATGTCCAGAGGCTACGTGACAAGCTGGTGACGGATCAAGCGGTCATGAGCCGTGCGCGCGCAGCTCCCACCATTTCGACCAGGGCAGGTCGTAGTTGATGCGTAGCGGCTTGAGCATGGCGCCGTTGCCGTTGGTCGCCCACGGCTCGGCTGCTGCGTGCATCAGCACGGGCAGGCTGACCTGATCCTGGTGCGACCACGTCAGGTTGTGATGCCACCACTCAGCACCCAGGGCGAACGTGGCCACGCTGTGGCGGCGTACGCAGTGCCCGGTGGCCATGAGGCCCCAATGCTCCGGATGCTTCCACTCGTCGCGGTAGTGGGCGACCTGACGCAGCAGGGCGGCGCGGTCGTAGCGCGGCAAAGTCGAGGAGTACACACCTTCGTCCAGCGCGCAGTCACGCCACGGGTGGCGCACCATGGACCAGTCGTCCCCGCCCAGAGCGTCGAGGTTGCGCTTGACGAACTGGCCGACCGTGACGCTCATGTTGGCGTCGAGCCAGATGCTGGCGACGTCGTAGCGCGCGGAGTGCCGCACGCCGGCGAAGTAGGCGGCCATGTTCGGGTGGCACTTCCACCACTTGTGTCTAAGCATCGGCAGCGTGATGAGCGGGTCACCGTTGGCAGGGTTGGGCTGGATGTGATCGTCAGGCTCGGCCAGGATGACCTGCCAGCCGCGGCCAACCTGCAGATCGACGTCATCGGTGAACACGAAGGCCGGCGCATCGATGTCGCCGGGCAGGTCGGTCACCCGCGCCTCGTAGCCGCCGTAGACGGCGGTGTAGATCATGACCTTCTCGATGGGCAGCGCCGGCCACTTCATCCCAGAGCCAACGACTCGTAGGACCGGGCAGCCTCGGCGATCAGGCCGGCGTCAAACTGTGGGCGCCAGCCCAGCAGCGCCCAGCCCTCGCCGTCGGCGCAGACGGTGGACTCGACCTCGCCGTCGCGCATCGGCAGATAGTCGATGTCGGGCTGGAACCAACCGGTCGCCTTCGCCACCAGATGGGCCACGTGGAGCACGCTCACGGCCTGACCTGTGCCGCCGTCGAAAACCAGATTGGCCCTCGCGCCGGCCTTGACGTTGTCCGGCGTTATCCAACCGCGGGCGTGCGGGATCGCGTCGATGAGCATGCGCGCGATGTCGTCGACATGGATCATGTCGACGGTCTGGTAGCCGGTGCCCCAGATCGGCAGCGGCTGACGGCGCCAGGCGTGCACGGCGAAGGTCGGCAGGATCTTCTGGGGATGCCCGACGCCGAAGCGCTGGCCCGGACCGTAGGCGTTGAAGGCGCGTACGTGGGCCATCCGCAGCCCGCGCGAGTGGTGCAGCGCGTCGGCCAGCCGCTTGGCCGCGATCTTCGTCGCGGTGTAGATCGACGGGAACACGTCGGGCATCAGGATGCCGATGTAGACCGCGTCGTTTCGCACGCACCACTGCATGACGTTGAGCGCGCCCAGGACGTTGACCTCGACGGCCTTCATTGCGTCGTCGAACAGTTCGGCCGTACCGAGCACGCCGGCCAGATGGATGACGGCGTCGGCGCCCTTCAGACCGGACAGATCGCCCATGATGTTGCCGCCGGTGTCGCGGTCCACCGACCAGGCGGTGTGTCCGCGGGCCTGCGCCGCGGCGATGGTGGCCGCACCGATGAAGCCCGCGCCGCCCGTGACTGCGATATGCATGCCCGCTCCCTACTTGCCGGCGATGTAGTCGAGGAATGACTCAGCGCTGTGGACCCTCAGTGCGCCGCCGCGTGTGATCACATCATCGGGCACCCGTGTGACCGTCGTCCACCTCTCGATGATCTCTGCGACCGACACCGGCGTGTCGAAGATCCAGCCGCCGGTCGGCGAAAAGCCTGTGACGACGAGCAGGCCGGTAGCGGACGCGTCGACCAGCATGCAGTCGAGATCAGGCCGGTGCTCGGCCAGAATGTAGATCAGTTTCCAGACGTCGCCGGTCCAGTCGCCGGGCGGCTGCACGCGCTCGGCGATGGCCTGGCCGTAGGGCAGCACGTCATCGAAGACAACCACGGTATCGGGGTGCGACTGCATTTCGATGTGGATGAAGTCCCACAGCGCATCCTCGAAAAGGTGCGACCCGTCGATGAACGCCAGATCGATCTTCGGTCGCTCGCACTGGACGCAGTCGAAGTAATCGACACCGTAGAGCTTCTGGTTGGGGCGGGCGTTGCGGGAGTCGAACCAGCGCAGGTCGGGCTCTACCCCGATGGCCATCCCCGCCTTCTCGGCGAGCGCCAGGGATGCACCGGTCTGGACTCCGACCTCGAGATAGACCTCCGGGCGCAGAATGGCGTGCAGTTCGGCCAGGACCTGGTGACGCGTCAGCATGTTGTCACTATGTCAGGTGGCGCGCCGACGCGCCAGATCCGGCTCACCACGGCGCCGGCTGCACCCACTTCTCCTCGAAGGCGAGGCGGTCCAGGCCGCACCGCGCGCCCAGCTCAGGCTTGACCGCGGTCCAATGGTCCGGCTCGCGGTTGGGTACGGTATGCGTGCCTACCAGCACCATGCCGCCGTGCTGGCGTGCCTGCCAGTCGATGTCGGTGTCCCCCCACCACCACTGGAAGCGCTCATCCGGCAGGACCGGCGAGCGACCGTCCAGGATGAACGCCCAGCCCGGCATGCGCCCCATGAGGTCACGGTCAGGCGTGGTCTTGATCCTGGGAGGGCCACCGAACGGCCAGGGCGACGTGGCGCCGGCCACCGCGCCAGTCGACACCATGGCCTCGACCACGACGTCGAACCAGCCCGGCGGTGGTGGCGCGTCGTCGCACAGGAAGGCCACCCAGAACGGCGGAAGCACGTCAGCAACTACGGGTTCCCGGATCGCCTTCAGACGGTTGGCCTCCGACCAGTCCGGCAGGCACCTGGCCATCCCGGCACGCCACAGCTCGGACAGGTTGGGCGGCTGGGTGAGCACACGCAGCACGACCGCTTTCCGGTCGCCAGCCGGCAGCGCGTCCAGGCGCACGGCTGGATCCGAGGCGTTGTCGATGACCACGACCATGTCCACCTGTGGCCCGATCGCGGCCACCGTCTCGGCCAGCAGTGCCGGCCGGTTGTGCGTCAGGATCACTGCGAATCGGTGCACCGCGCCCTCAGATCTGTACTGCGTTGGTGTAGCGGGATGCCGGTCCGACGTAGCGGACCTCCATGTAACGGATGCGGGTGGCGTTGGCGTTACTGACCACGGTGCCGGTGCTGGCCGCAAGAGTGCAGACGATCGCGCTGACGACCTCGACGGCGGTCGCGTTGCGTACGATGATCCTATCCAGAGTCGTAGTGCCCTGGCCTGCCGTGAGGTGGTTCTGGTTGGCCGTCACGTCGGACAGGTCGGTACCGACCAGGGTGCCCTTTCGCACGCGGCGCTGGGCGGTGTTGCTGGCTACGCTGCCGGTGATGGCCGGGTGGAAGACGATCACCTCGTAGGCGCACCCGGCCTGCCAGCGGATCGAGTTGCTGGTGAGCGCGACGGCCTCGGCGCCGATCGCCGCGGTCGCGGTGACCGAACTGACGTAGTCGACGAGCTCGCCAGAGGCGGGCTGGACGGAACCGACGATGAAGTTCGCAGCCGGAGGAACCTTGTCGACGTAGACGCGCTGATTGGTGAGCAGTGGTCCGATCATCGGCACGGCGTTGACCGGCACGCTGTCGCCGTCGATGGTCACGGTGGGGGCGTTCGGGTCCTCCACGGTGGCCAGGACACGCTCCCAGGTCAGCCCGAGCCGGCGCGCGTTGTCGACAATGGCGCGGGCTATGTCGATCGATCGCTGGTCAGGATGGGTCATAGGATTTCCGCATCACATGGGCCATGGGCTCGCCCTCCAGCAGGGTCAGCGACCAGGCGATCTCGAGCCAGTTCGCGCCGTCCCAGCGGATCACGTTGTACGAGTCGTGACGTGGGTCCGGCGGCGTGTTGAGCGTGACCGTCTCGGCAATGGTCTGACGTTGCGCCAGGCCCTGCGCCACGGCGGTGGCCTGGTTGCCGTCGGCGAGCTGCAGGGTCCGCACGTCGGGGATGGCGAAGCCTCTGTTGACCACCGAGTTGGGCGCGGAGTTGGGCACTGCGGCCCTCCCGACTACCGGCTGGTTCGGGTCGTTGGCCGCATTTGACGTGATGATGAAGACGTTGGGCGCGGTGAGCAGATCGCTGCTGTGCATGATCGAGTCACGCTCCACGCGCGGCCACCGGTCCAGGTCGATGTCGGGCACGCGCAGCGCCGGATCGAACGTGCGCTGGAAGCGCAGCACGCCGGTGTTGTCCAGCCACGGTGACCAGAAGTCGCCGGTAACCGACAGCGCCTCCAGAACCTGGCTGCCCCGGTGCGCCCCGATCGCCCAGGACTCGACGGAGCTGTACGGGCTGGCCTCGACCTCAATATGTACGTCGATGCCGGCCATGGCCGCGGCGATGACGGCCACGGTGGGCCGGCCAGCGCCGGTCAGGCCCTGCTCGATCTGCTGGTCGATGCGGAACATCTCGTCATACAGACGCTCGGTGCCCAGGTCGCCCGAGGTGAACTTCTGCCGCGAGTCGTCGGCGAACATGTAGCGCCCGAGCGGGTAGGCGTTGTTACCGATCAGCATGAACGGGCTCACCCGGTCACGCACCGGGTCGATCGCCGCGGTGTCGGCGCGGCCAAGGGAGAAGCTGAGCTCGCGCTTGATGACGCGACTGGTGTCGTGGGTGAGTTGGGCGGGCCGGATGGGTGCGAGGTCGCCGAGGATCTCGCCGGTAATGCCGTCGGTCAGGGCGAAGGCATAGGTGGCCACCCGCTGGCCGACGGCTTCGTTCAGGTCGAACTGGGGGTTGTAGGGCGACGTGACCAGGGCGCCCAGGCCCGGCCACGCTGCGCCTACGCTGGGCGCCGTCATGGGTTGACCGGGTAGGGCGAGACGTTGGTTTCCACGATCTCGATGCGCGCCAGGTAGGTGGTGCGCACGTTGCGCACGTTGACGTTGGGGACGCGCACGCTGGAGTACCAGCGGTCGCCGATGTCGTCGCGCACGCACACGTAGGGCAGATCGTCCCAGGCCAGATCGCGGATCGTCTTCGCGTCGGCGAGGCGGACCGGCGAGATGGCCGCGGCCTGCAGCTGCACGACGCGGGTGAAGGTTTCCAGGCCGCGCTCTGTGCCGTGGAAGGCGATGGAGCCGTCCCGGCCGTAGACAGGCTGGTAGCGCACCATGTCCGCCTCGGGCAGTCCGAACGCCTCTACCGGCTCGTTGTCCCAGGCCATCAGGTAGGCCGCATTGTTCGCGCCGGTCTGGTCCGCGTTGGACGTGAAGATCAACGATCCGGTCATGGCGCACCCGCCACCACCGCTGACGCCCGGCGCCACAGGCGCGCCGGACACCATGGCCGACCACGGACCGGCGAAATTCAGGATGTTGAGCATGCGTATGCGGTAGACCGACGTGATGCCCACGCGGGCCTCGAAGTCTTTGAAGCTGGTCACGCCGGCCGAGGTCGCAAGCATGATCGTCTCAAAGTCGTCGCCGACCATGGTGGTGTCCCAGCGCTGCATCTCGTACGCGCCGAAGTTCCAGGTCGACGGCGTGACGGTGAAATCGTCGTAGGACATGACCGCGTCGGAGTTGGTGTTGCCGGTGGTGCGGATGGAGCGCAGGCCGAAACCGCCGGTGCTCCACACCGCCGGCGCGTCGGCCTGGTAGCCGGCCGGCTCCGGGTTGTTCACCGGCCACGCCTTCGCCCGGACCGTCGTGCCGTTGAAATCGACGTCCAGGTACCACTCGTCGTTGGCCGCGATCGCGCCGACGTTGATGTTCGTGAGGCTGGTCTGAGTGCCGCCGGTGAAGCTGCCGATGACGATTTCCAGGGTGCCGCTGGTGGCGAAACGGAAGTCGACGAGATCGTAGTTGCTGGTGTCGACGAAGTGACCGATGATGGTGGCCCGGATCGAGGCCCCGGCGGTGACCACGTTCAGGGACGCCTTCACCCGGATGTGCAGGTCGGTGTAGGCCACGCCGCTGATGACGGATCTTCGGCTGACGTTGGCGCTGGTGAGCACGTGGGTGCCCTTGGTGCCGGTGGTGATGTAGTCGCCCTCGACGGTGCCGCCGACGTCCAGCCAGGCGGGTCCGCTGTCGGGTGTGCCCCAACCGGTGGCGGCGCGGCTGAACGTGTCCAGGAAGGTGGTTCCGCCGGCCGGCGGGCTCCAGGACAGCGCGTTGTAGCCGATGCCGGAGGGGATGCAGCAGTCCAGCCCGTTACAGCCCAGACCTATCCCGGTGACGCTCTGGGTTGCCTGGGACAGGCTGACGCCGGTGATGGTGGCAGGGTCCTGGCTGAAGATCAGGACGGCGTCGCTGGACTGGTCGATACTGGCGCCCGTCACCCACGCAGAACCCACCCCCTGTGGCATCCAGGACAGGTAGACGCCGGTGCCAGTGGGCGGCTGGTACGTGGCCGTGCCGAGAGCGTTCGGGCTGGCCACGTAGTTGAGCATGTTGCCGATAGCGGGCGACCCTGAGATGGCCGGAGCCGAGGCGCCGAGGATCTCCCAGCGGTTGCCCGCGGTCTCGTTCGCCGACGACCAGACCCAGGCGGGCAGGCCGGAGATCGCGCCCATGGCGGGCGGCGTGGCGAAACGCAGGGTGATCTCTTTCCAGCCGTCGATGATCTCCTGGTAGTCATCCCATTCGGCCGGCGTGATGGTCACGCTCGAGCCGGACAGGCTGCCCGCGCCGGTCAGGGTCAGCGGCATGGTGGTGTCGCCGAAGCGGCGGGTGTAGAAACGCACCCACGGGTAGGACGCGGACACGCCGCTGATGTCGTCGTAGATCACCTGCGTGGCGGTCTGGCTTCCCCACACCTGCGCGGCGACCTGGCGCCCGTAGACGTGCGGCTCGGTCAGCGTTCCGCCAGAGGCGTGCACCGAGATCTGCGGCAGCACCATGACCGGCTCAGAGGTGAACGTGTCGCCTACCGCATCCTCGATCGGGAACGGGATGTTGACCTGCACGCCGGGATGGGGCGGGATCTCGTAGAGCTGGCGCAGCGCGTTCAGGTTGGGCGAGATCGCCGCGTTGGCGATGGTGCTCACGATCGGGCTGGACAGGGTCAGCAGGTAGTTGCCGGCTGGCAGCACGGGGTTGATCGTGTGCGGGTAGTACGGCGAGCGGAATTCGGGCAGTACGTTCGTTGCCATCTGGTAGGGCAGAAGTATGGTGGAGCCGCCGACGCGATAGGCGGTGACGGCGAGCCGCTGCTCTTCGCAGTAGAACACCTGCAACGCCACGTAGTTCAGCGACAGGTTGCCGGTCGTGGTGGTAACGGCGATGCTGCCCAGATTGACTGCGGCGCGACTGGCTGAGCTGGCCTCGAGCTTGCGCAGAGCGTCCCACGTCCAGGGCATCAACTGCTTGACGCCGCCACTGGAGAACGCAGCGCTCAACCACCACGGACTGACGCCGCCCATGCTGAGCCTGTTGATCGTCGGTCCGGCGATGTCGCTCAGGAAGATGTTCTGAACGTTCCCTCCGGGAACGGCGTTGGTGCTGAGCAGATTGCCGTAGAGCTGGCTCTGGGTGGCCGTGTCGTTCTGTATCTGTATCCGGAAGCTGGGCAGCGTCGGGTCCATGGTCGGAGTCGAGGATGTGTCTGCCGACAGCGCGTAGAGCAGGTGAACGGCGACGATGCGCTTGTTGCTGAGCTGTGGGTAGCGGTTCACATCGAAGTAACACGAGATGGTCTGCGTTGCTGTGACGTCGAAGGTGAAGGCTGATCCGTCGCCGGGTGACCAGAGCGTGCTCGGGCTGGCCGTGCCGGTGGCGCCGGTGGCCGTGACGGAGTTGACCGGAATGATGACACTCTCGATCGGGCCGCTCTGGTCCTCATAGCCGCGCGGGTAGATGGCCGCCATGTAGTTCTGATTGGAAACCGCTTCGCCCTCGGGCCAGGAGTTGATGTAGAACCTGGCGTTGTCCGGGATGCGCGAGGTGGCCAGCGTGAAACCGTGGCCCACCTCGACCTCGTTGACCTCGGCCGTGAAGATCAGATTTTCGTCACGGATCGGCACCCACTCCTCGCCGAGGATGTAGGGGGCGCGCGGGTTGTAGGAGCCCATGTCAGCCGGTCCTCAGGGCACGTCGATGTCCGGCCCGAGCGCATGTCCTACAAGTTCGACAGCCACGGTAAAGTCGCGTGTTTTCCTTCGTGTACTCGTGTCCGCGCGGACAGTGAGTCTTGACCGCGTTAATTTTGCCGCTACCGCTACGCCCCCGCTGTTCGCGGTCTTGGATGTTCTGCCACTGAGATCCAATATAGAGATGAGCCGGATTGCAGCATGGCGGATAATCACATTTATGGCATACGACCTCCCTTGAGTCGAGGTGTCCGCCTGCAAGCATGCGCATCACCCATCGATGAGCGCCCTGCTGTCGACCATTGAGCATTACGAACTGACCGTGCCCGCTATGCCATCTGGCACCCATCCATGGCCAGCACTGATCAGGACCGCCCGTAGCGTCCACCCGCGGCCAGAACTTCGCAGCCTCATGCTGTGCCGGCGTCGCCATCTCAGCCTCCCGCGCTCGCGCCGACGGTGCGCACACCGAAGCTGATACCGCGTCGCGCCAGGGTGCTCGCCACTCCGGCGCCGACGGCCGCCCCGGTACGCCTGGCCTCAGCCTCGGTGGGTGTGGCACCGGAGAACATGA
>Ga0307468_100000044_pt1 | contig 54220 bp, 46 predicted proteins | sample atmdna_FD_203085 | JGI IMG/M metagenome (GOLD analysis project Ga0307468, IMG submission 203085) | Hardwood forest soil microbial communities from Morgan-Monroe State Forest, Indiana, United States - atmos_gases AM2C_05 | ecosystem: Environmental > Terrestrial > Soil > Temperate forest > Bulk...
GGAACAGAAGAGGAGAGATCGAGTATGTGGGGCGAGGAGACGAGCAGGTGAAGGTGAGAGGGTACCGGATAGAGAAGGGAGAGATCGAGGAGGTGATGAAGGAGTGCGAAGGGGTGAAGGAAGTGGTGGTCGTAGCGAGGGAGGATGAAGGGGTCGGGAAGCGGCTGGTGGGCTATGTGGTGGGAGATATAGGAGAGGGAGAGCTGGCGGAGTTGAGGGAGAAGGTGAAGGAGAAGTTGCCGGAGTACATGGTACCGGGCCAGTATGTGAAGATGGATGAGATGCCGCTGACTCCAAACGGCAAGCTGGACAGGAAAGCCCTGCCTGTTCCTGATGCTATTTTTCCGGATAGGCATCACAGCATCGTTCCGCCCCGCGATGATTTAGAGCGTGGCCTCGTTCATATCTGGGAAAAAGTTCTTCAGGCTCACCCGATTGGGATCAGGGATGATTTCTTTGAGCTTGGAGGGAACTCTCTGCTGGCATTACGCATGCTCGGCCTTGTTCAACAGCAATATGCTAAGGGCGTGGCAATGTCTACAATCTTTAAAGCTAGGAATATTCAAAGTCTTGCTGGCATCCTACGCCGAAAGGCCCCATCTCTTACAGAATCTCCCCTTGTAGCTATACAGCCTCATGGAAATAATCCAAAGCTCTTTTGCGTGCATCCAGGGAGCGGCAATGTTTTTTGCTATGCTGATCTGGCGCGACGTTTAGGGCCGGATCAACCGCTCTATGGCTTGCAGGATCCGAGCATTTATACGAATACGACTCCGGCAATCCCCATTGAAGTCATGGCAGCACGTTACATAGAGGAGTTGCGCTCCGTTCAATCAGAAGGCCCCTACCTGCTGGCTGGTTGGTCATTCGGAGGTTTTGTCGCTTTTGAGATTGCCCGGCAATTATTCAAAGCAGGACAAGAAGTGCTTTTACTGGCATTGATTGATACGAGCGCCCCCAATAGCACTCGCCAGTTTTCCCGCGTTGCGGATGACGCTTTCCTGCTATATGTGATTGCTTCCGAGATCGGTTTGCAAGTATCTCCCGACGAACTTCGACAGCTTCAGTCAGATGAACGGATTAGCCATTTAAATAGATTAATGCAAAAAGCAGAGGTCTTACTTTATGACGACGGAGATTATTATCTTCGCCGCCAACTAGAAATTTTCAAGGCAAGAATGCGAGCAGTGGATGACTACAGGCCGGGTATTTATCCGGGGCAAATCACTCTTTTCAAGGCTAATGACCGGGAGGGTGAGGCTTTGCCTATGATGGAGCTATCAGACCCGACGGCGGGCTGGACAGAGCTTTCTACTCAACCCGTAGAAACCCTTTGTGTTTCTGGAACCCATACGACCCTGGCCAGAGAGCCACATGTTGAAACGCTGGCTAAACTTCTAAGCGGCTGCATCGAAAAAACACTAACAAAGATGGCCAGCTATTAATAAGCCTTAATCTACAGGCCGATAAGAAATATCTGGAGCTAGCTTCAATAGGGCTTTGCGATGTGGCGCAAGGCAGGCATAACCTTAAAAGTCGCAAAGTCAACTCACTCACATCCGTGCTTCGTCAAAGTATGCGTCGCAGGGCAGGCTGCTTCTTACATTCAAAGAGGATCAATCGCCTGGTCTTCCAAAAATAATGACAGGCGAGCTACGATAGGAGATCAAACAAAATGTTACGGTTCAAGGCGGATGCCGGTACGCGTGTATTTCTAACAGTTTGGTTTGGGCAGCTAGTTTCGATCATAGGCTCCGGCCTAACGGGCTTCAGCGTATCGGTCTGGGTATATCAAAGCACAGGGTCGGCTACGAAGTATTCACTGATGCTGCTTTTCACTGCGGTGCCAGCCATTCTGTTATCGCCGTTCATAGGCGCGTTAGTAGACCGGCTGGATCGTCGGCGGGTAATGATAATCAGCAACATAGGCTGCGCACTTTGTACAATGACCATCGCCCTACTGTTCTTTTTTGGGATGGCGGAATTATGGGCGCTGTACATAATGTTGGCAGTTAATTCAGCCTGTAACACTTTTCTGGTTTCTGCCTATTCTGCTTCAATCGCGTTGTTAATACCGAAAGCGCAATTTGGTCGCGCACAGGGCTTGATACAATTTGGATCAGCGGCTGCCGGAGTCAGTTCCCCACTGCTGGCGGGCGCTCTTGTAAGTATTATCAACATATACGGGGTTATGCTGATAGATTTTGTTACCTTCATAGTCGCGATTACAACCCTGTTGACGGTCACTATCCCGAACCCTGTGGTCGGCGAGGAAGGCAGGAAGATGAAGGGGTCACTACTGCGCGAAGCGGCAGCCGGTTGGACTTATATCAACAGGTCACCTGGGCTGTTGGGTCTGCTGGTATTCTTTTCAATTTCCAACTTCGCCGCTAGTTTTGCGAATGCTTTGTTCTGGCCGCTGATATTAAGTTTTTCTACGCCTACAGGTCTTGGCACTGTGGCCGCGACGAGCAGCATCGGGATGCTAGCTGGCAGCATTATGCTCACCGTATGGGGAGGCCCGAAGTCAAAACGACGCATGCCGCTGATCCTGAGCTACGGTCTTGTTCAGGGATTGATTTATGTGGTCTGCGGGTCTCTGACGAGCGTGGCGCTCGTGGCGATTGCGAACTTCACCTTATCGTTCTACGGGCCGCTCGTCGCTGGCAGCAGTCAGGTGATATGGCAGTCCAAGACCTTACCCGAAGTGCAAGGGCGTGTATTTGCAATCAGACGTTTAATTTCCTGGTCCAGCCTCCCCTTGGCATTTGCGCTGGCTGGTCCTCTCGCCGATAAAGTTTTCAACCCGATGTTAACAGATGGCGGGATTCTTGCGTCAAGTATAGGGAGCGTGATCGGCGTAGGGCCGGGTCGCGGCATCGGGCTGCTATACATTACGATAGGGGTCTTCATAGCTTTGGTAACATTGATAAGTTGTTTCTACCCTAGACTCACACGGCTGGAAGAGGAAGTGCCCGACGTGATAATCGAAGCCGCCGTCACGGCCTGACACCGGCTACTGGCTGGCATCAAATTGAAGGGTTCGCGCAATATGTATAATAGGGGCGAGATTTTTCACAGATTCAGTAAGCTATGTCTCTAAGCTATGTCTCTGCTACAACATCTGATAAATTGTTCGACGTGGGTCGCAGGATATAAGAAGGCCGCGACTATGTCCTCAACCGCTATGAAAATTGTCTGGGAAAGCAATCGCTGCCGTTTTACTTTCAGGTGCTTGCCGACAGGGCCTAACACGACTGGAAAGGATACTCAACCTCATGCAAGATGTGATTCGGGACTTACGGTTTGGCATTCGGTTGCTGGCTAAGAAGCGTAGCTTCACCCTCATATCCGTGCTCATAATCGCGCTGGCAATAGGCGCGAGCACGATAATTTTCAGCGCGGTAAACGCGGTGTTGCTTCGCCCGCTGCCATTCAAAGAGCCTGACCGCCTGATCATGCTTTGGGAAGAGAACCGCCAACTCAATTATGGCCTGCACCAATTCCCCGCCTCTCCTGCCAACTTCGTTGATTGGCGAGATCGAAACCAATGCTTAGACGGGATTGCGGCTTTCAGATACTTGCCCTTCAATCTTACGGGCGTAGATGACCCAGAGCGCATAGAAGGTTCCGTTGTCTCCGCGAGTTTGATGTCGGTGCTGGGCGTTGCGCCGTTTATGGGCCGCGACTTCTCCGAGCAAGACGAAACACCTTCCGGGAGCCACGTTGTCATCTTGAGCTACTCGACCTGGCGAGATCGCTTTAAATCCGACCCCAATATGATTGGGAGAGTGATCACACTCAATGACGAGTCTTACACTGTCGTCGGGGTTATGCCGCCGGGGTTTAACTTCCCCAGGAAAACAGACCTCACAGAAGCCTTTCAACGCCTTCCGAGGCAGACTGATTTGTGGGCTCCTCTGGTCATCACCAACCAGGACATGCAGGTGCGCGGTGCCAAAAGGTACGGAGCCATAGCCCGCCTCAAGCCGGGCATCAGCATCAGGCAGGCACAACTAAACATGGATTCTATTGCCAGCGAACTTGAGCAGCAATATCCCAGCTCGAATACGAATTGGAGCATTAGCGTCATCCCCTTCTATGAGCAAGTAGTCGGCAGAATACGCCCGCTGCTCTGGCTTCTGATGGCGGCTGTCCTTCTGGTGCTGATTATAGCGTGCGCAAACCTTGCGAACTTACTTTTGACGCACTCCACGAGCCGCCAAAAGGAATTCGCCGTTCGCCTTGCAATCGGCGCTAACCGCTCTGACATTATTCGACAGTTGCTCATCGAAAATATCACCCTCTCTTTAATAGGCGGGACTTTGGGACTCGTGGTCGCCTATGTCGGGGTCAAGGCCCTGCTGCCTTTCCTCCCGTCTGAACTCCCTCGCGTGCAGGAGATAAATTTAGATAAGAGTGTGGTAATCTGCGCGTTGTTTCTCTCGTTGCTGACGGGAGTTTTATTCAGCCTTGTGCCAGCCATTCGCGCAACCAAAGTCAACTTGAACGATGTCCTGAAAGGCTCAAGCACTACAACGTCAGGGCATCGCAATAATCGCACTCGCAATTTGCTGGTGGTGTCAGAACTGGCGTTGACCCTGGTGCTTTTAGTCGGGGCCGGTCTTCTGGTTAAGAGCTTCACCCACCTGCTAAAAGAGGACCCGGGGTTTCGCCCGGAAAAGGTCTTGACGATGGAAATTGACCTGCCTGTGACCAGATACCCCGATTACAATCGGGTAGTCAGCTTTTACAAGCAGGTTTTAGATCAGGCGAGTACTCTGCCGGGTGTAGAATCCGTGGCCGCGACTTCGGCACTGCCCTTGAGCGGGGGGGAGCAGAGCGTAAGCTATAGCTACGAGGGCGAGCAGGCGACAGATTCCGGCGAGAATTCTTTAGCCATCTATTCTTTTATAATGCCCGACTATTTCCAGGTGATGGGCATCCCGTTAAGAGGGCGGGCCTTCACTTATCAGGATGAAAAGGACAAACCCGGAGTAGTCATAATCAACGAAGCGTTGGCCAGCCGGTGCTGGCCCGGTGAGAACCCGATTGGAAAGTATCTTACTATAGGCCCTGAGGGCAAAGCGTCGCGCGAGGTCGTGGGAGTGGTGAAAAACGTAAAGCACGCGGCGCTGGAAGAAGGGGTAAAGCCCGCGTTATTCCTGCCCTTTACTCAAGTTTATAACCACTACATGGTAGTAGTCCTTCGCACCGAGTCCGACCCGTTAAGGCTGGCCGCCGCCTTGAAGAACCGAGTCCATGATGTGGATAAAGACCAGCCAGTCGCCAACATCAAAACGATGGGAGAGCTTATATCCGTCTCGGTTGCGCGCTCGCGTTTCAGCATGTTTTTGATGACAGTCTTCGCGGCTGTCGCCTGCGTTCTGGCCCTGGTTGGCATCTACGGCGTAATATCATACGCCGTGACTCAGCGCACTCACGAGATCGGAATCCGCATCGCCTTGGGCGCTCAGCCAAAACAGGTGCTGAGTTTGATACTTATGCAGGGCGTGCGCATATCCATAATTGGCGTGGGCATCGGAGTAGCTTCAGCGTTCGTGCTGACGCGGCTGATCAGCAGCCTCCTGTATAATGTGAGCGCCACTGACCCGGCCATCTTCGCTTTGATTTCGGTGGCTCTAATCGCGGCGGCAACGCTGGCAAGTTATATCCCCGCGCGGCGCGCAGTGAAAATTGACCCGCTGCTGGCTTTGCGCTACGAATAAATTTCAGGGATTAATTGCCGATCAGTTCCGTGTTTCCAGTCTCGCGCGTTGTATTTGAGGCGCGAGGTTCAGCAGTACAGAATCTATCCCCTTCATTTGACGGGTGGCTTGCTACGCGAGCCGCCATCAGATTACCTCTTACGCCGATCCTTATTGCATAGGGTCATGTTATTGAACCCGCTCGCGGTTTCCAGAATTACGAATAAAGCTTTCGACACAATCAGCAAGTATTCGCGCGGCTCGGCTCAGGAGAGAAAGCGCCCCTTTCTCTCCTGAGGTCGTCAAGTGATCGGCAGTAGAAAAATCTGCCACGCTTATCACGAAGGTCGCGAAGAGAGGCCGTTATGGCAAATACGTCATTGGTGAGAAAGGGATTTCTTTCGGAGTCGCAACTCCCTCTTGTGATAGAGCCTGAGTCGGCGACCGTTGATCTGAAAGAGTGGATCAAAAATAATCTCAAGGCCGTCGAAGACGACCTGTTGGAGTATGGCGGAATCCTATTTCGAGGTTTCGGGGTGAATACACAATCTGACTTTGAGAGTTTTATTGAAGTCATATTCCCTGAGCCGATGCCGTACACGGAACGGTCATCGCCGCGCACCAAATTAAGTCAAACCGTGTATACATCTACTGAATACCCGGCCAAACGTTCCATCGCGCTTCACAACGAATCGAGCTATTCAAGCGTGTGGCCGGGGAAGATATGTTTCTACTGCCTGCGGCCTGCCGATCAACAAGGGGAGACTCCTATCGCTGATGTCCGCAAGGTCTACAAACGCATTGACCCCGGCATAATTGAGCTTTTTGCCCGGAAGGGCTGGGAACTGGTTCGCAACTTCGACAATTTTATCGGCTATAGCTGGCCGGAGGCTTTTCAGACTACTGACCCTCTCGCCGTGGAATCTTATTGTCGTTCCGCCGGGATTGAATATGAATGGAAAAGCGACGGTTGTCTGAGGACATCTCAAGTGCGTAAGGCCATAGCAAGACACCCGAAGACGGGGGAGATGGTGTGGTTCAGCCACGTGACTTTCTGGCACTTATCGAGCCTCGACCCTGACGAGGCCGAGGCCATGCTGTGTTTATACAAAGAGGAGGACCTCCCCTACAATACATATTTTGGCGATGGCTCACCTATTCTTCCGTCAATCGTAAAGAAGATTCAAGAAGCGTATGAGCGAGGGAAGGTAGTATTTCCCTGGCAACAGGGAGATATTCTGTTGCTCGATAACATGCTGGTAGCGCACGGGCGCAATCCCTATGTAGGCTCCCGCGAAGTGCTGGTCTCAATGGCAGAGCCGTGCAGTGACAGGGGCGTATAGGCGTATAACCTCACATCCTCATAAACAGGTTGCGGGCGTATCTCTTCTCACCGGCTTACCGTCTTAAGTGACAAAACCAGAAACTACCGACTATGGAGGTGAATTGACATGACAAGAGAACTTGAACAATTGCTTTCGGATCTCGGCAGCCATCCTGCTCTGAATAATAACTTTTACCGGGAATGGATGACGAAGCGTCTAACCATTGAAGGCTTGGAGTTATTCGCGAGGAACTATGGAGCATGGGTAAAGTCATTCCCTGACGCGATAGCGATCTTGGTCAAAACGACCGAAGATCCTTACGCCAAGGCGGAGTACGTAAAGACTTTATATTCCGAGATGGGGTATGGGCATGCCGAGAAAGCTCACTCAATTCTGCTGGAGAATTTCTTCAAAGAATTAGCCGTCAGGTTCGGGCAAGAATCGAGACTGGATTCTTCCCGCCTGGTAAACAAGCTCGAACTGCTTACGCCGACCGAAGAGCTAATTAATGGCGAGCAAGCATTGTATGGTGACCATCTACTATCAGTAGGAGCGCAACTGGCGCTAGAGTGGCAGGCTTATACGATGCTTCGTCAACTGTATGACGGCGCGAGAAATTATCTGGATTTGTGGTCAAACCCGGATAATTTTCATGAGGCGTGTGAATATTTTTACATGCATATCGGAGCGGCTGAAAAAGACCACAAGGATGAATCCATAAACGCCGTGAAGCGGTACGCGGTCGATCAGAAGAGTCTTTCGCGGATAACGGATGGTTACAACCGTCACCTTGAGTTGATATTCAACTTCTGGGAAGGTCTGTATCAGGAAGTATCTAAAGTCAGCCGACAAATCGCAGCCGCTTCGTAGAGGCATCGTAAGTCGCGGCTGTAAGACTTCGGTTGTCGAGGAGTGCGACTACTTCTAAGTCGGCCCAGGCCGTAGCGGTTGAGAATCCTCCAAATAGTAGCGTCGCGAGCTTCAGAGCATGCAGGCGCATCAGTTCAGCCTGGATGCGGCGCGGGCCGAGGCTGGGCCTGGCCCACATCTATATTAATGCCCTTGCGCGTAGTCTGCGCCACAACCTTAGTTGCCCATATCACATTGAGAAGGTCAATATGCGACATCTGGTGATCAGGTCACTTGTTTTGTTGATAATGGTTGGTTTCTCGTCGCCGCCAATCTGCTGCGGGGAATTTAACCATTGCATCACAAGCTGCGGTACTTCTTGTGTGATGTGCGAGCAGGAACCCCCGCCTGAAAGGTAGATAAGTTGTAGGTCTGTTTCAGGTAGCAATATGTTTGGCTGGCCTATAGGAATTCTTGTGTTCCACTGAGAATACTCAAGCTGAGAGGACTCAAGAGAGGGGTGGGACATATTCTTCTGACGGCACCGGTGAGTTTAAGACTGCAGGGGCGAGATGTCTTTGAGTATCTGACGCTACTGTGTAGTGGTCAGGCATTGAGCCTGTTACCACATTCATAGGGATTTTCTTCTCCTGAACGGTTACGGGGCATTCGATGCGAGTCTGATAACGTAAAAAATAATTCAATTTTACACGGGCTGCTACCCGGCAAATAACTTCGAGTCGTTTTCCCTGATTACGACTCAATTACTTCTGAGTTTAGTTTGAGCGTTACGGTCAGGCCGAAGTTTAGGACGTAATGTTAATTATCGGACTCAAACGCAATAAGGGTAACCGTTCAGGTGGTATTGAAAAAATGGCACCAGAGCATAGACAACCCGGCTAAAGCAATTTATGCTTTGAGCCAATGTTGGATCGTTTTTCCATCACGGATGAGGATTGGCAGCAGACTCCTGCCTCTGTTCAAACCGCCTTCACTTCTCTCTATCACCAACTCCTGATGCTTGAGTTGCGCTCTGAGGTCTATGAACGTCAGCTTGCCGAGTTGCGGCAGCAGATCTGTGGGGCGCACTTAAGCGAGACTTTCAAGCAATGGTTGGTCGAGGTGAAGAGTCAGCAGAAGTTGGGCAGGCATTGCTCGAACAGGAGGCCGAGGTATTCAAGCAGTGGCATCAAGTGGGCGATGCAAGGATGAGTTGTGTCGAGTTTCAATTCGTCATGAAGCGGATTCGACAAGCCTGAAACAACTACTTCAGGCAGGCGCACGATTGAGGCATAAGAAGACGCGCCGCACTTGTCGGAATACCCTGAAGTTGGAGAAAGCGCTCTGGACATTCGTGCGAGTCGAGGGGGTAGAGCCGACAAATAACTTGGCTGCCCCTTTTATCTACGCAACTAGCTTCGCTACGATCTTCTTCTGAGCATCCGAGAGGAGCCTCCGTTGGCATCGGTCAGGCTGAATGGTTAAAGCGCAATGCCTCGGGCCTGCAGTTCCTCTTCGAGCCGTTGCCAGCCGGCGATCCGCACCCCTTCATACTCGTCGCCTAGACTTCGCAAATCCGAATCCTTCGACACCAGCAGAAAGGCGTTGCCATCGACTGCGCAGGCCAGGTAAACCGCATCATCCAGGTCGCGGTCTTTCGCTTTAACTGCCTGCTCAAGTCGCCGGCGCGCTCGTTTCATGGTTTCCGCCGATACCCTGACTCTCGGATAGAATCGCAAGGCCTGCGTAAATAGAGTAAAGCCTGTGCGGTCGAATGCCGCACGGGCCATGAGTTTCTGATTGTTTTCTATCGCCCAGGCGCCAGCTTCGTAATCGGCGATGATGTCAGGCGACCAGAGCCATCGTATCCCGGGCGCGGCCAGCAGTTGCAGCAAGCGTCTTTTCGGAGAGACTTCGCCAGGCCGGTCACGTCTGACCAGAAACATCGACAACACGATCTGCGCATCAATCACTAGGCGAAATTCGTCCACTAACGCTTTCTCCCGCGTGCTGCGGTCGCGGGTTGCCTCCTTCTTCCCTCACGCACCGCCTCATCAACCAGCGAGTCGAGTTCACTGAAGCTCGTCTCCGGGCCGGCCCCTTCGGCGCTGACGCGCGCCTGCGTCCGTTGCAGGCTGGCGTCCATCCCAGCCATCAGCAATTGCATCACCGCGCCGCGCATCGTCTCTAGCGTCTCGAAGTCGACGATGGCTGCTTGCGGCTCGCCATGCGCCGTCAAGACCACACTGCCCTGCTCTGCCATCTCAAGCGTGCGCTTCATCTCGGCGCGGGCCTCGGCAACCGCCATAAATTTTTGCGGCCGGCTCAAGTAATCGGCGATGCGTAGTATGGCAACCGCCTCCTGATCAATGCTCGCCTCTGCCTTTGTCACTTTTGCCACCACCTCCCTTAAAGATGATTGTACAAATATACGTACATAAAGCGCAATAGAAAAAGGTGACGAGCCTGCCCGCCGCCCTTACACGGAGTGAGAACTGACGGTTCTTCCCACATTTGGATACAAAAACAGGGGCGGTTCCTGGCCGCGGCTCTCTCAACGGCGGCTCAGTCGGTGAGCAATTGTCCTCCCTGGCTGGCCAACAGGCGCTGATCTTCAGCCGTTAGAGATAGGTCGTTGAACGTCGCAATCGAATCCACCTAAGTAATTAGCGGCACATAAAGGACGTTATAAGGCAATACCTTTCAAATAAGCGATGAGGTGGCTTTTTTGTCATACTTTCAAGTCGCAATACCAGAAAGACAACAAGGAGCCACCTCAATTGGGATACAACATACGCCAGATGGCCGCAGAACGGAAATTCTGCGACGAATTGTCGCTCGACGTGCTGGCTCAGGCCGTGCCTTTGGCAGAGATTCAAGCCGTCCTCAGAAGCTGTATGAGAAGTTGACTGTCAGCTAAGGTCATCAGGTAAGTCTTGGGTATGACAAACCAGAATTACCCGACTGACCTGACTGACAGCCAGTGGCAGCTTATCAAAGATTTGATCCCACCGGAAAAGCCCGGTGGTCGCCATCGTGAGTTGGATATGCGCCAAGTCCTTAATGCCATCTTCTATCTCGTTGATAATGGCAACAAATGGCGCTCTCTGCCTCACGATTTTCCCAAGTGGCCGAGCGTCTATCACTACTTTCGACAGTGGCGACAAGACGGCACCTGGCAACCTATTCACGACACCCTGCGCTCACAACTGCGCAGGCAAAGCGGTCGTCACAAACATGCAACGGCGGGTTGCCTCGATAGCCAGAGTGTCAAAAGCGCCTCGCTGCCAGGGGTGCGCGGTTTTGACGCGCACAAGAAGGTCAACGGGCGTAAACGCCACCTCTTGGTCGACACGCTCGGCTTGCTGGTGCTAGTTGTCGTCACCGCTGCCAGTGTGCAAGACCGGGATGGTGCGAAGCTGCTAATGCGCCGGTTGCGAGGCGTTGGCAAGAAGCTCCGGCGCATCTGGGTAGATGGAGCCTACCGGGGCGAGTTGCTGAACTGGGCGGCGACAACATTGCCGTGCGATCTTGCAGCCAGTCTTAGGAAGCGACCAGAAGAAAGGCTTCGTTGTCTTGGCAAGGTGATGGGTAGTGGAGAGAACCTTTTCATGGTGCAACCATGCCCGCCGTTTGAGCAAAGACTATGAAGTTTTGACGAGCAGCAGCGAAGCCATGATTTACATTGCCATGACTCGCTTGATGCTTCGGCGCTTGGCGGCTGGCTAACTTTTCAAACAGCTTCTTAGGAAATTGCCCGATTTTTCGCGGCGAAAAATAAACCTATTAATGCAACGATCTGTAATTTCTTGATTTCTCGTTTAGTGAAGCCTAGCTGAATTGTTCCAGCAGCCAGAATCTGCATAACTCCGGCTACCAATAGGGAGCGATTGCCGGGTTATTTCAGCCAAGCTCCACGGACGCTTCCTTATGGTTCCTGGTCAACTCCGTGCGGCCACGAAATCGACAGCAAGAAGGCACTCTCCTCTATGGCCTTGACATCGTGCGAGAGGGCCTTCTCAAGTACCAGTAAATGACCCGCCGGCAGTTCAACGGTTTGCCCATCGAGTTTGATGAGCAGTCGTCCGCTGATGGTATGGATAGATATTCTGGCGTCGGTCTTGTGCTCTGGCATCAACATTCCGGCCTTCATTAACATGAGAACGATCCTGAAATCCGAATGCTTCACCAGAGTCCTTGAGATCCGCCCTTCCCGCAGCCAGTGCTCTTCACTGTGTAGCTGCTCGATTTCAGCCGCAAGATCAAACCTGAGCAAAGGAGCGGTAAGGCGAGTTGTCATCTCCTCATGTCGATTCATGTCCTCGGCGCATTTATCGGCCTGTTTCTTTGGAGCTGTGGTCATTGCTTTTTACCTCTCTTCATCGAAGCCAAACGATTCTGCTATCCCTATGGAAAACTCTGACCTTTGAAACCTGTGTGGTCTCGCTGCTTTGCTGTTTGCAGTTACCGCTCGTCCACGGACTAGATCGGTGGACGAGCGATCTCGCACAGCAGATTACATGCCCATGCCGTTGCCCATCCCTCCGGACATCGCCATAGGTTTACCCTCTTCTTGGATTTCGGAAATGAGAGCTTCAGTCGTGAGCATCAAGCCCGCGATTGAGGCGGCGTTTTGCAGCGCGCAACGCGTGACTTTTGCAGGGTCGATAATGCCTGCGGCGACTAGGTCTTCAAACTTCTCGGTCGCAGCGTTGTAGCCGAAGTTGACGTTCTTTTCAGTGCGAACCTTCTCGACAATCACCGCGCCTTCGTTGCCAGCATTCTCTACGATCTGACGAAGCGGCTCTTCCAGGGCTCGCTTGACGATGGTGACGCCAATCTGCTCGTCTTGATCTCCGGTCACTTCGCCGGCTTCGTTCGGCTCGAAAATCTTAAACTTGCCGAGCGCCTTCGCGGCGCGAATCAGCGCCACCCCGCCGCCTGGCACGATGCCTTCCTCGACCGCCGCGCGGGTCGCGTTCATCGCATCTTCGACGCGCGCCTTCTTCTCTTTGAGTTCGGTCTCAGTCGCCGCACCAACGCGAATCATCGCAATACCGCCGACGAGTTTCGCCAGCCGCTCTTGCAGTTTCTCGCGGTCATAGTCTGATGTAGTGTCTTCGATTTGGGCTTTGAGTGTTTTCACGCGACTTTGCAAGTCACCGGGGTTGCCCGCGCCATCAATGATAATCGTGTTGTCTTTATTGATCACCACCTTCTTCGCGGTTCCCAAATCTTCGAGCTTGACGGTCTCGAGCTTAATCCCAAGGTCTTCGCTTATCACTTTGCTGCCTGTCAAAACCGCGATGTCTTCGAGTTGTGCCCTTCGACGATCTCCGAAGCCGGGAGCCTTCACCGCCGCGACGTTGAGGGTGCCGCGCAGTTTATTCACCACCAGGGTCGCCAACGCTTCGCCCTCGATATCTTCCGCAATGATCAGCATCGACTTGCCTTGCTTGGCGGCCTGCTCCAGCAGGGGCAGCATATCTCTCATCGAAGAAATCTTCTTCTCACTAATGAGAATGACTGGATTTTCAAGGACTGCTTCCATACTTTCCGGGTCAGTCACAAAGTAAGGAGAGAGGTAGCCGCGATCGAACTGCATTCCCTCGACAAACTCCAGGTCGGTCTCCATGGTCTTCGATTCTTCGACCGTGATGACGCCGTCCTTGCCGACCTTGTACATGGCTTCCGCGATCAACTCGCCGATGGTGGCATCGCCGTTTGCCGATATCGTGCCGATCTGCGCGATCATGTCGCCTTTGACCGGCTTCGCCATCTTCTTGATCTCTGCCGTCGCGCGCTCAACCGCTTTATCAATCCCGCGCTTCAAGGCCATAGGGTTTGCGCCTGCCGCGACGGTCTTCACGCCTTCGCGGAAAATTGCTTGTGCGAGAACCGTCGCCGTCGTCGTGCCGTCGCCGGCCACGTCCGAAGTCCTCGAGGCGACTTCCTTCACCATCTGCGCGCCCATGTTCTCCATTGGATCTTGGAGTTCAATCTCTTTCGCCACGGTCACGCCGTCTTTGGTGATCGTCGCGCTGCCAAATTTCTTATCGAGCACGACATTGCGCCCTTTCGGACCGAGCGTGATTTTCACCGCGTCGGCGAGTTGATTGACGCCGCGCAAAATTGCTGCGCGCGACGCTTCGCCCTGAACTATTTGCTTTGCCATAATCTTTCTCTCTCCTGATTAAATTGTTGGTGATGCCCTTCAAAAGGACATAGACGATAAAATCTTCTGCCGTCAGTGAACTACTTGCCGCTCTTTTTGCCGCCGGCAGAGCCTGCCGCCGCACCCGCTCGGCTGATGATTCCAAGAATCTCGTCCTCGCGCATAATCAACAACTCTTCACCGTCAATCTTGATTTCAGAACTGCTGTACTTGCCGAATAAAACGCGGTCGCCCTCTTTGACATCCAGCGGCAGGCGCTCGCCGTTATCGAGCTTCTTGCCTTCACCAACGGCGATCACTTCGCCCTCTTGCGGTTTCTCTTTGGCTGAGTCAGGGATGATGATGCCGCCGCGAACCTGCTCGCCTTCTTCAATGCGCTTCACGATTACGCGATCATGTAGAGGTTTGATATTCGTCGTCATAACTTACTTCGATCTCCTTTTCGGTTTTCTACCAAGAATCAAAGTCCCGGTACGTCGAAAGCTCTAAGCTCTCTTCATTGGGGCCGGTAGGCCCGAGTCAAGAAATCCGCACATGTTTTAGACCGTACAGGGTAAAGATAAACCGCCTTCGCTTCCTGGTAGTAGAGCTGTAGATGTCAGGTGGTCTGGGTAATTCCAGAGGATCTGAGAAGGGAGCGAGCTGGGCTCGGTTCTGTACAACTTTACGTTAGACAAAGGTATATGTCAAGTATAGAGTATATTTATAAGTAGTATATTTCGTGTATGATAAATAGTGAGTATCAGAAAGGAAGGCACACTTTGATTGAGATTCGAGTCGATGAGTTACTGGAAGAGCGTGGGCGGACTTTCTATTGGCTGGCAAAGGAGACGGGCATCAGCCACTCGACGCTGTGGCGGTTGAAGAAAGGCAAATCGGTGGGCATCAATTTTGCCACGCTTGAGCAAATCTGCTGCGCGCTTAGTTGTCAACCGGGTGATGTGCTGAGGCTTGCGAGCGCGAAGAAGACAGGTCAGAGACGAGCGCCAAGAGGTAAGCATAAAAGAAGTTAGGATCTTTCATGCCGCTGTCGCTCTTCGCTTTATTAGTGACAAAGCAGGAAGGGGGGCACGCCGATACACCAGATATTCCGTCCTATCAGTCTCGATAGCGCTCTACTCCGATCCCCAATTGGGCTGGTTCAAGTAACCTGGCTACCTTAGTCTGACTTCTAATTATTATCGAGCTTATCCATCCATATAACTTTAATCCCAGTTATTTTCAAGATAGTTCAATATTGAACAGATTCATGATGATTTAATCTGTATTATGTCACCTGCTTGACATTGCTAGAAAACACGGATGGGATTTGATCCAATTTTTTTGACACGAATATGATCAAGCATAGCGTACTTAAAAGAAGTTCTTTTGCTCCTGCCGAACTCGCTTCACCGACGCTCAATTAGCTTCACATGAATTTAACAGACTGAGCGATGGCCCAGGTGTGTCTGGGTAAGGTTTGTCTGTAAGTTCGATCACTCAATCACCAACAAGGGAGAACAAGCGAACATGACCAAGAAAGAGGCAATTTACTTCAAGCTTTCCAAGCTCTTGAGGGATGGCCTGGTCCTTGGCGCGTTCATCGCGCTGGGAGCTTTCACGGCAAAGGCGCAGGTGCAAATAACGCCTACGCCTGACGCGACGCCAGTGCCGCCCCCGCCAGTGCCGACGTGCGCTAATACGGTGACGGCCAATGTCGTAGCGTTCGATCAGATCATTACTTACAACCGCTTCGGAGCCTTCGATCCCGGAGGCATGATGTTCGCCCTCAAGCGTGATGTCGTTCCAATAGTCGCTGCGGGGGGGCTGGTTGCTGGAAACGTTCAACTCAGAGGAAACAAGCGGCCTCGTCCTCTCGTCCTTCGCGTCAATGAAGGCGATTGCCTGCTCGTGAATTTTACAAACTATCTCGACCCCAATCGAGCCGATGTCGAGAACCTGCATTTCCTCAACACGCCAAACCGGCGGTCATACTATGATCGCAACCCGTTATTCGGCCCTTTTGAGGCCCAGGTAGATGGAGACACTCGTCAGATCGTGCCGCTTGGGCCCGGCACCTATAAGGTAATTGATGGAAGCGGACATCTCGTTGATGATGGCACGGTCCATCTGTCTAAAGACGACACGCCCGCGACCAGAACGGCGAGCGTGCATGTCAACGGGCTTGATTACGTCAACGGCATCTCCGACGATGGCGCTAACGTAGGCAAGAATGCGACTTCACTTGCCAATCCCGGTCAGACGAAAACCTATAAATGGTATGCCGCCAAGCAGGGCCAGTACTTCCTGTATTCCACAGCGGCGACCATCGGCGGCGAGGGCAACGGCGGCCAGATTGTCCACGGGCTTTTTGGCGCTGTCAATGTCGAGCCGAGAGGCTCCAAGTGGTATCGCTCACAGGTCACCAACGCTCAATTGATCTTAGCCAAAACCGGAACGACCACCAAAGGGCAACCGACGATCAACTATGAAGCGACGGTCACTCCCGGCGGCGACCCGGTGCTGAACATGATCAAGGGCGGTGAGATCATCTACACCGATCTCAACGCCGTCATCACAGACTTTACGGCGGCAAATGACAATTGCTTTGCCAATAATGGCAGCACTGTTCGCACAGACCCGCCGTCAAGCACCTGCGGCCAGCCCTTCCGCGAGTTCACCGTCCTGTTTCACGATGAGCTTGAGTCGGGCGCGCCAGCTTTTCCAGAACTGGTCACAGACGTAAGCGTATTTGGTTCGATCAAGGATGGATTCGGCGTCAACTACGGCTCGGCGGGAGTCGGGGCCGAAGTGCTCGCCAACCGCAAGAAAGTCGGCCCTGCGGCCAACTGCCAGGAGTGCGAGTATGAAGAGTTCTTCCTTGAATCCTGGGTCAACGGTGACCCGGCGATGCTCGTCACCGTAAGCCCGACCACGGGCAAGGCTACACAGGCTTTGTTCCCGGACGATCCTTCGAACGTGCATCACTCCTACATTGGCGACCCCGTGCGCTTTCGCAACATCCACGCAGGGCCGAAGGAAACCCACGTTTTTCACCTCCACGCGCACCAGTGGCTGCAAAGCCCGCGTGACCAGAACTCGACTTATCTTGATTCGCAAACCATCTCACCGGGCGGATCCTACACCTATGAGATTCAATATGGCGGATCGGGCAACCACAACTTATTGCCGGGTGATTCGATTTTCCATTGCCACCTCTACCCGCATTTCGCGCAGGGGATGTGGGAGCTATGGCGCTCTCACGATGTCTTCGAAGACGGGACTGCCGGGCGCAACCTGCCTGACGGCGAGATCGTCGGCGGCACGCCGAACCCGGCTATCATCCCGATCAAGAACCTGCCAATGGCTTTGATGCCGACGGCGACCTTCAAAGGCTACCCGTTCTACATCGGAGCCATAGCGGGTCACCGCCCTTCGCAGCCGCCACTGGGACTGGATTTCGACGGCGGACTGCGCCGTCACTACATCAATCAAGCAACCGCTAATGATGGCCCTGCCTTCATTCCGCCCAGCAGACTAAACGATCCGGTCGCTCTGCGCGTCGCGGCGCGCAACCCTGATCCGAATCTCCAAGCCTTTGCTCGCGACCTCAATACGGCGCAAGTCACACTGCTGCCTGCTGGCGGCACTACCGCAGAGCTTACAGCCATTTCGTTCCACGACGGCACACTGTTTCCGAGCGTGCCGGTGACGACGGCTTACGATTGGCCTGCAAAAGGCTATGACTCGTTCACCTCCTCAGGCGCTGCCACAAAGTTTCTTGTCAACGGCAGAGCCAGGCAGCCGGGCGCTCCGTATGCCGACCCGTGCCCAACCACTTACCAGCCCGATATAGAACTTGGGGCCAGAAGGAACGTGCCGCTGCGCCATTACCGCGCCGCCTGGATACAGTTCGACCCTGAAGATAATGGCCCCAATGGATTCAAGACGCTGACCATCAACACTGCCGGATGGCACGACCGCCAGGGCAGAATCACAGTGCTTGAAGATGACGCCCTCGATACACTCACCGGTGTCAAAGCGCCGGAGCCGCTATTCTTCAGAGCCAACTCAGGCGATTGCATCGACTATCGCGTCACCAACCTGATGCAAAAGGATCTGAACCTTGATGATTTCCAGATATATCAGGGGACAGACATCGTCGGCCAGCACATTCACCTTGTGAAGTTCGACGTTACCTCGTCGGACGGCGCAGGCAACGGCTGGAACTACGAGAGCGGCGCGCTTGCGGCTGAAGCGACGCGCGAGACGATTGAAGCCATGCGCAAATTTAACGGCTGCGTCGGCGTCGCCTCCGGCGACCCAAGAGATAACACCGATACCTGTCCGGTGGCCAAACCGCATCCGAAGTTCGGCTCTGGCCCGAACGGAATATGGGTAGGCGCGCAAACGCTGATCGAGCGTTGGTGGGCCGATCCTTTGATGAACAGGGCCACGCACGACCGCACTCTGCGAACCGTCTTCACTCACGACCACTTCAGCCCGAGCGGTCACCAGCATCATGGTCTGTACGCCGGATTGGTTATAGAACCGACCGATTCGACGTGGACTAACCTGACCGGCACGGTGACCTTCGGCAACCGCGTATCCGACGGCGGGCCAACCAGCTTTGCCGCCAACATCCTTACGGGCCCGTCACAATCACGGAGCTACCGCGAGTTCCTGCTGGAGATAGGCGATTTCGCCATTGTCTACACGCCTCAACTTCAGCCGGTCAATCCGCCCAACCGCGTCGAGCAACCTCCGCCGTTCATCGTTGGCTCGATAGTCATTGACGACCCATCGCAGAAGCCGTTTCCTGAAGGGATCTCGTCTGCCGACCCGGGCACTATGGTAATCAATTACCGGCATGAGCCGATACCGCTGCGCATCGGGCAACTGACGGGCGGCACCTTCCAGCAGAAGCTCGGTCAGCCGGGAGACATGGCCTATGCTTTCAGCTCGGCGGTTCACGGCGATCCATTCACGCCGATACTGCCGGCCTATCCTGGCGACCACATTCAGGTGCGCATGCTGCAAGGAGCCCAAGAAGAGCAGCATATTATGAACATCCACGGTCACAGGTGGTACTTCGAGCCAGGCACACCGCACGATCCAGGGACGATCAACAACTCTGGGTTCACCAACTCGCAGCAGATCGGAATATCAGAGCACTTCGAGTTCGATTTCAACGACAGGGTCGCTCCGGTATTCAACGATATTGGGACAGCCGACTTCCTCTACCAGACAGCGGCTGTTGATGACCTTTGGGATGGCATGTGGGGCCTGATGAGAACCTACAAGTATTTCCACGGGAATATCATCAACATCCTGCCAAGCAATCCGTTCATACCGCCGCCAGCACCTTCAGGCCCTGGGGCTGTGGCTGCGGCAGCGGGTGCGCCGACCACGCCATTTGCAACGGCCAGCGCAATCGCCACGCCTCCCCCAGGCGGCATCCCTGTGGCGATCATCGACCCGCTCGCGACATCATCGCCAGATACGCCTGACCCGTTGACCAACAACGGCACGGCTTCGCCTGATGATGTAAAGCGTCAAAACCCGACCAACCCGACCAATCCATTGGCGGCGGCTACCGGAGGTATAAACGCCTGCCCAATCATTACCGGGATGCCGATCATCAATGTCGTGATCGAGGCATGGCTGGTTAAAGACCTGCTGACCTCGCTGCCAACCGCCGGCAAGGGGATCATCTACAACAGCAAGTTCGACTTCTTCGACCCCGCCGGTATCGTTTATGTTAACGGCGCGGACCGCGCGGCGATTGCCGCCGGGACGAAGCCGCTTGAGCCTCTGGTGTTGCGCGTCAACGCCGGCGACTGCGTCAACGTGACGTTGCGCAATCGCTTGCCGGTTGATTACGCGTCGTTCGAGTACACCAGCTACAACGAGATTCCGGTAATCGTTCCGAAGTTCAACTTCAACCAAGTGAAGACATCCGCCCGCCTGAGCTTGCACCCGCAAGTTGTGGCCTTCGATGTCAGCGGATCGGACGGCGCGGCCATCGGCTTCAACCCGGATACGACGGTCGGGCCGGGCCAGTCGATTAACTATGCCTGGTACGCCGGCAAGGTTGATGTGAGCAATGCCGGAGTCATCACTCTTACACCTGCCGAGTTCGGCGTCTCGAACCTGCGGGACTATGGCGACGTGATCAAGCATGCCTCGCACGGGGCTATCGGAGCAATGGTCGTCGAGCCGAAGGGCGCGCAATACTTTGCCGTCGGCAGCACAACAACGCAGATCACCAGCGGCGCGAAAGCCGACATCAGAGGGTCTGCCGGTAGCGGGCTTTTATTCCGCGAGTTCGTCGTTCAATACCAGGATGACGTGACGATGCAGAGCGGTACTTCGGGCGGCATCGGCATGAAGAATCAGGGCGGCGTAGACGATCCTGAGGAGTGCGGTCAAGTTGGGTTCAACTACAGGAACGAGCCGCTTTGGGCGCGCTTCGGCCTTCCGCCGGAAACGCCGCTCAATGGCGGTCCGGATGTTCCTGTCGGTACGACGACGCTGAATGATCTGATTTACACCAACAGCCTGAGTTCTAATGTGACGAGCTTCAACTGCGGCACGACACCTTGCGACCCGCTCACGCCGATCTTCGAGGCGAAGCCGGGAACCAATGTTCGATTCCGCATCGCCCAGGCGGCGGGTCATCCCCGACAGCATGCCTTCACGCTGTTCGGACATCACTGGAACTTCGAGCCGTGGCAGAATGCGTCGCTGGTGCAGGGAACCAATCCCTTGACATTTGAGATTGGCGCTATCGGCGGCTTCGGCCCGACCCGTCATTTCAACATCCTGACGGTGGCAGGCGGGTTGACCAGAAAGACAGGAGATTTCCTCTACCGTTCGCAAGACAGTTTCGATTTCGCCGGCGGACTGTGGGGCATCTTCCGAGTTTCACTAACCGCTCCGTAATCCCTCTACAGGTGATTACGAATCTCCCAAGCGGCTAATCGGTGTGAGCTTGATCCGTAATGAATCAAGCTCACATCGAATTGTTTTATCTAGCAGGCAGGGCCAACCGGGCCGCGAATGGACTCGCCTGCGAATAAACCACCAGCGAGGCTAAAATGAAACCTTCCCGCATCATCATCCAACCCTTTCTACTAAGAGCGATGCTTTTCCTGCTGGTAGCAACTCCCCTGGTTTCGGCGCAGAAGTCGCCTCCGCAAGACCAGCCTTTCTACCGCGTAAAGCCTTCCGAGGCAGGCGAAAAAACCAGCGCCAATGCGGCGCAGAGATTCGAAAAGGAAGGCATTGCCGTTGACTTCTCAATCAGACCCCTTGACGCCGAGAAAGCCAAAGACCAACGGCTGCTTGCAGGAGCCGATGCACTGGTCACCTTCCGCGTCACCGACTCGCGCACGGGCCAGCCGGTTACGGGTCTTCGTCCGAACGCCTGGATCAGCTCTCGTTCCTTAGATCACGCCCCCAACGAAGCCGAGTGCAAAGACAAGATAAAAACATTCCTCGGCGGCATGATCAGCGCCCGCCCTGATTTAAACCTCAATGCTTATGACTTGCTCACGCTTAATCACGACAACACGATCACCTTCATCAATCCGCAGATTTCATTCAGCGCCACAAAGCTTGAGAGCATCGTCACGCTCCCCGGTAGAGGGGCCGACTGGGTCTTATCAAAATCAAGAGATTTCCTTTACGTCACGCTGCCTCAGCAGTCTGAGGTCATCGTCATCAACACGATCACCAGGAAGATCGTCGGCACCGTGATCATCAGCGAAAAGACAAAGCCGATGCGGATCGCGCTCCAGCCCGATGGCCGATACGTGTGGGTCGGCCTCGATGATTCGTCCGGCGTTGCCGCTATTGATACAACGACCAACCGGCTTGCCGCTATTGTGCCGGTGGGCTCTGGGCTGCATAACCTCGCCTTCACCGAAGACAGCCGGTTCGTCTATGTCACCAACAGTGCCTCTGATACCGTTTCGGCCATTGACACCAGGACGCTGACAAAGATTACCGACATCAGTGTGGCGAAGACGCCCGTTCCCATTGCCTACAGCATCGCCAGCCGTCTTTTCTATGTCGCGGGGATTAACGGCGCTTCTATTACAGTGATTGACCCTATCAAGCGGCAAGCCGTTGCGACCATTGCCGTCAAGCAGGGAGTGGTGGCGCTGAGATTTGACCCTGAAGGGCGCTACGGATTTGCCGTCAACCAGATCGACAGCACCGTTTCAATTGTTGACGCGGCGACAAATTCGGTTGTCGCAAGCAGCGAAGTCGTGAAGGGGGCAGATCAGGTAATTTTCACCAGAAGCTATGCCTATATTCGCGGCACGGAAACCGAAAAATTCTCGCTGATTGATATCGGCGATGCGAAAAAAGGCAAGCTTGCGCCGACCACGATCCAAGCGGGTCAAAAGCCTCCTAGCACCTCTCCGGAAGACATAGGGGTGGCGGATATGATCTCGCCCACTCCTGAAGGAAATGCCGTTATGATCGGCAATGCGCCCGACGAGGTGATCTATTACTACACGGAAGGGCTGATGGCCGCCAGCGGCACGATCAGCAACTACAAGCGGCGGGCGCACGCGGTGATGGTTATTGATCACAGTCTGACTGAAGTCTCGCCGGGCATCTATTCGGTCCCTGTCAAGCTGAGGCGAAGCGGACGCTTCGATGTGCCGATGCTAATTGACCAGCCGCGCATCGCCAATTGCTTCGCCGCAGAAGTCGCCGATTCGCCCGAAGGTGAGAAACAACAGGCCCGGACGCCTATCGCCAGCGAAGCTCTCTTCAAGGACCAAAGATTCAAGCCGGGCGAGCCGGTGAAACTGCGATTCAAGATCGTGGATTCGATCACCAAAGAACCGGTCGCGGGGCTTATTGATGTCCACGTCTTGGCGTTCGAGCCTCCGGGAATCTGGCAGCAGCGGACGTTTGCAAGAGAAGTTGAGAAGGGCGTCTACGAGGTCACGCAGGTCTTCCCCGAACCCGGTCTTTACCGAGTAATGATCGCCGTCGAATCGAAGGGCGTTCGCTACGTTGACCTGCCTTATACGAATGTCGCAGTGGTTCAGGATGAGAAAGCCGGGAGCCAGCAGGAAGGAGCAAAGAATGAATAGCAGAAGAGTAATCGAGTCGGCGCTTTCCGCTATCATGCTCATCGCATCAATGCTGATGCTGACCGCAACGGCGCGGCCAGCGTCTGCCATGCAGAAATCGCCTTCGCAAAAGAAGGTGGCTTATTACACCTGTCTGATGGACACTGAGGTTAAATCCAGAGCGCCGGGTAAGTGTCCTAAGTGCGGCATGACGCTAAAAGCCGTGCGCCTCGATACCAGACCTACAACACCCGCCGACCTCTCGGACAAAACGGCGATGAGCAAAGTGACAGACCCGAACCTGTCGCTGCGGATTCCAAACACGACCATATATGATCAGGACGGCAAGCGGCTCAATTTCTACACAGACCTGGTCAAAGGCAAGACGGTTGCCATCAACTTCATCTTCACAACCTGCACGACGATTTGCCCGCCGATGACCGCAAACTTCCGCAAGGTGCAGCAAGAATTAGGCGACCGTGTAGGCCGCGACATAGAGATGATCTCGATCAGCGTTGATCCCGCGACCGACGTGCCGGCCAGGATGAAGGATTACACAAGTAAGTTCAACGTCGGGCCTGGATGGACATTCGTAACTGGCAGCAAACTCGAAATCAATGAATTGCTGAAAGCGCTTGGCGGATATACAGGCGATAGAAATAACCACACGCCTATCATACTGGTTGGAAACGAACGGGCAGGCTACTGGACTCGCACTTACGGGCTGGCGAGGCCATCGGCAATCGTGAATCTCATCAATCAAGTTGGAGCTATGGGCGGCGATCAAACTGGCAAGGTGGGAACGACTGAGGGCGCTTCTAAAGAGAGCGATGCGGCAATGCGCGTCCCGCTGCCCGGCGAGACGCAAGCAGCAACTGAAAGGCAGATTGCGAAGCGCACTTCAATCAACAACACGCTCCCATCTTCTACGAAGACCGATCAGCCAGAGGGCGAAGGCGCAAAGGGCAGATCGGCGACTGGCGCAGCGAGTTACTTTCCGAATCTCGTGCTGCTTACGCAAGATAACCAGCCTGTCCATTTCTACGATGACTTGCTCAAGGGCAAAATCGTTGTGATCAACTTCATCTTCACGACCTGCACTGGAATCTGTCCGCCGATGACTGCCAATCTGGCCAAGGTTCAGTCCTATCTCAGCGATCATGTAGGCCGTGAAGTGAACTTCATCTCGATCAGCGTTGATCCGGCCACCGATACTCCCGCCGAGATGAAAAAGTATGCCGAACGCTTCAAGGCAAAACCAGGGTGGTACTTTCTCACTGGATCAAAGGAGAATATTGATAAGGTACTGCACAAGCTGGGCGGCTATGTCGAAGACAAGGGCGATCACAGCACCAGGTTGATTATCGGCAATGAAGCCACGGGGGAGTGGGTGAAGGTATTCGCGATGTCGAAGGCTGACGAAATCGCCAATATCATCTTCAAGATGATCGAGCCAGTAAAAGAATGACCGCGCCCGGCAAAGTTAAGCTCTGTGACAAAACTTATAAATGAACCTAGCCTGATGCCTCACCAGTCGGGCAGAATTTCAATAACATCGCATTACTTTTGATGCGCTTCAAACGGGATCAAGGAGATTTGAAATGAAGAGTAGAACAACCAAGCTTGCAATTATCGGGGTGATGATGATCGCTTGCGGGGTGCTGATGTTTGCTCCGCAAAGCGCTGCCGAGGATGGCGATAGGTTGGCTACAAAAGATGACGAGTTGAACCAGGCGCTGTTGGCAAAGCTTCAGCAGTTCGGGTTTACCGGCGACATCGAATCCACTCTGGAGCGGCGACTGGGCCGCCCGATAAACCAAAAACTAGCTGAGATTGGGCATGATTTATGGTTTGATACGGTCACCGGCTTGAATAACGATAACACTTGCGCGGGCTGTCATTCGCCTACGAACGGATTCGGCGACACGCAATCGATTGCCATCGGCATCGAAAATAATGGCATCGTCGGGCCCGACCGCGCCGGGCCGCGCAATATGCGCCGCTCGCCGATCATCATCAATTCAGCTTTCTATCCTAACCTGATGTGGAACTCGCGCTTTGTTTCGCTGTCGAACGATCCGTTTGACAATCGCGCGGGATTCCAGTTTCCCGCCCCTGAGGGGTTGCTGCTCTCTGCGATGCCGCATCTGCTCGCCGCGCAAGCCTTCATTCCGCCCACAGAGCGAACCGAGGTGACGGGCTTCGCTTTTCCGGGAGACAGCTTCGCCATTCGCGATGAAGTCTTGCGCCGCTTGAACAACATCAAGGGCTACCGGAAACTTTTTGGAAAAGTGTTTCCGGTAGTGCGTAACGGCGGGCCAATCACCTTTGAGATGTTCGGACAGGCGATTGCCGAATTCGAGTTCACCTTGACGTTTGCCAACGCGCCAATCGATCAATTTGCCCGTGGTCAGAAGAAAGCCTTGACCGAAGACGAGAAAAAAGGCGCGCTGCTCTTCTTTGGGAAAGCGGGCTGTGTCGAATGCCATGCCGTATCGGGCCAGTCAAATGAGATGTTCAGCGATTTCAAAGATCACGTGATCGGCATCCCCCAGATCGCGCCTCTTTTGACCAACAATAACTTTGATGGGCCGGGAGTGAATGAAGATTTCGGACGCGAAGAGATTACCCTCGACCCGAATGATCGCTATAAATTTCGCACGTCGCCCCTTCGAAACGTGGCCATGCAGACAACCTTCTTCCACAACGGAGCGTTCACCACCCTCGAAGCTGCCATACGCCATCACCTTGATGTTTTCGCTTCGGCGCGCAGTTATAATCCAGCGGCGCAACATCTGGATACGGATCTGACCGGCCCGACCGGCCCTATCGAGCCGGTGCTGGCGCGCGTCGACCCGATTCTGGCGACGCCAATTCTTCTGCAAGAAGACGAATTTCTCCAGCTCGTAGAGTTCGTGCGGAACGGGCTGCTCGATTCGCGCGCCGAGCCGAAACACCTGCGAAAGCTGGTATTGAGCTCAGTACCAAGCGGCAGACCGGTGCTCATATTTCAGTTCAAGCGAAAACATGATTCCAGCGACGATGGGCGTTTCAACCAGAATTAATATGGCAAGCAATCCACTGGTTAATAGCTGCTGCCTTTCGGAATGATCCTGTCGCCAACCACCACGTACTCTTTTTTGTTGAGTTCTGGTGTGACTATATACGAGCCTGTCGCGCCGACTCTGCGGTTAGGCCCGAATGTCACCGGCGGCATAGCGCCGATCTTGAAGTTGTGTAATTGTTCCAGCGCGTTGACAAGCCCGACGCGGCTGAATTGTCTGCCGCTGTTTTTGGTTGCCTCAACAAAAACTTTCGCCGCGCCATATGCAGTTGCTTGAAACGCCGTGCTGCGAAGGTTCACACTGGCCTTTTGCATGACGACTAAGAACTCGCGGAAGTCATCTCGATTCGGAAGCGAGGCGGGATAAGATAAATAGGTTCTCGCGGCAACGTTCGGCGGCAAATTGAACGCGCCCTGGCCGATCATGATCGCAGAACTGAGCAACCCGGCTTCGAGCCCTACGCGCTCCATCTCTCTTGCCAGCGCCGTGATCTCGTCGCTTCCTCCAAAGAAGAATATGTAGTCAGGCTTCTTCCCAGCCAGCGAGCCGACGGTTGCAACTGCTGAAAGACGACCTGGATTATAACTTTGCTCGGCAACGATGTTCATAGAATACATCTTCGCCTGCAACCTCAAGCCGGAGAGAGCGTCCTGATCGAAGCTGTTGTCGGCGTAAACGACGGCGAGCCGCGATGCGGTTTGCGCTTTTAGTCGCGACTCTTCTGAGCCGATGAAGTCCACAAGCGACCGAGCCTGATCGCCGAAGCTCGGAAGCAGGTAAAAGACGTAGCGGTTCGGCACGGCGGGCAGTCGCGGCGATAGCGTCACAGGGCCAATGAGCGGCACCTCATTTCGTTTCAAATACTCATTGGTTATATCGCTATTGCCAGGCTCAAAGCTTCCGACGAGCGCGAACACTTTGCCCTGCTCGACCAACCGCTTTGTCGCTTCATAGGTTCCCGCCGAATCGCCGCGCGAATCCTCGACGACAAGCTCTAACTTCCTTCCGTAAATTCCGCCTTGCGAGTTGGCGTCGGCGAAAGTGGCTTCCAGAGCCGCTTTCACGTCCTCGCCTATTCGCGCGAGCGCCCCTGTAATAGGCAACGCCACTCCAACTCTGATGCTACCTTCGCTAAGACCAGGATCAACATCCGAGTCATTGCCTATCTTCTTCAGATAAGCGATGAGGTCGGCCATCTGCGCCGCTATCATCTTGAAGTGTGGCATCCCTGGATGCAGCCGGCTTCCACTAGAATCCATCCCGGCGGTGATCGCGCGGGCAAGCGTCGCTTCGCTGTAGGGGGCACGCTCCTGCCGTGTGAGCGCAGACTGATGGCGGGAGGTGAGCGAAGCCCAGTTGAGCGGCGGCGGCAGCAAGCCGCCCTCCTTCGACCCTTCGCCTCTCAAGCCGTGACAGTTCGCGCAAGGAAAAGAGCTTGCGGGCAATTCGAGGTCGTCCGTTCCAAGTATGGCTTTAATCTCCTCACTCGTGTCGCCTTCTCCTTTGAGGTATATTTGCTTCCCGCGCTTCTCTTGGGGCGTGAGTTCGGTTGAGCTTTGAGCGTGTGCTCGATTGTCATAGACCAGCCAGGCCATCAAGGCGAACGCCACGACGACGACGGCAAGCCGAATTACCCAGGGTTGAGGCTTCATTTGCTAAACAAACCGCTATTGCTTTTCTGCATTGGCCGATTGAGTCTTTGGATCGACCTGTAGATTGTTCACGACGTTGGCGACGCCTTTGGTGCTGCGCGCGACCTCTTCCGCAACTCGCTTGTCATCCTCCGTCGGTACATGGCCCGTTAGCGTTACATCGTTGCCACTCTTGCCAGGATTGTTGCTGGAGTCAACGTGGATGTCGAAAGAAGAGAGTTGCTTATTCAATGCCAGAGCGCTCTTGACGGCGCTGGTCGTGGCCGCATCCTCCGTGTACTGCTTTGCCGCGTTGAAGTCGGACGAGATGTCTCGATTGCGATAACCATAGAAATAGTACAGCGCACCGGCGATGATAAGTAGGGTGACAACGGCAGTAATAATTGATCTGAGTCGCATGGGTCTTCCTTTTTGGGATGGGACGGCGGGTGCCCATCGCAGCAGCCTTACACGGTTACCTTGTGGTGCGTGACTAAGCGAAACACACCATTAATTGCGAGATGAATCAAGCATGCATAACGAGCGCGAGCAAAAATGATCAGACTTTCAACAGCCAAATTCATCAGTTACTTTGGTTTCTCCGGCTGAAAGCGCCAGCCATATTGGGACGGTGAATAGAAGGGGCCGCTTCACCACAACTGCCGTCCCTCGGATCGCGGCGGCTCGCCTACAGAATAAACTGCTCAATTGTCTGTTCCAGCACATCGAAGTCAAACGGCTTGGTGAGGTAGGCTTGCGCTCCCGATTCCAGCCCTTTTTTAATGTCGGTTGGATAAGCGGCAGCCGTCAGGAAAACGATGGGCGTGTGAGCATCGAACGCCCGAATCCGTCTGCACAGATCAACGCCGAAGCCGTCGGGATACCAGCCGTCCAGGAGGAGCAAATCAAAGCCGCCGCTTTCGGCTAAGGGCAGAGTTTCGGCTAAGCTGCCCGCCGTGGTCACCTCGTAGCCGCGCATATCAAGCAATATGGCCATCATGGCGCGGGTATCCTCATGGTCATCGGCGCACAAGATATGCTTGCGCCTTTCAACATCTGCACCTGTAGCATCGCCTTTCGGCGCGAAAACCGTTTTACTCATATCAGCCTCATCATCATAATCCGAGTTGGCTTGAGTATGGGTTACAGGAGTGAGTGAGGAAAAGTATTGCCCTTGTACGTGTTTCACTGATGTAGCTTGCTCAAGAATTTGGAGAAACCAATTGGAAATTGTACGCGCCTATATCAAAACAGTCTGTTCAAAATTAGACAGGGTTCAAAATAATTCCGCAGTGTGTAATGCAATTCACGTTTCAGGGCGACCGGCGGCCTCCGGTCAAACGTCGAGTTAGGCAACATCGCGTTTATTATCAATTCTTCTACATAGTCGCAAACATCCCTATGCCTGCGGCAGCCATAATCGCAGCCGTTGCCCATCCTAAATAACGCAATGGGCGCGAACTGACTCGGAGACCCATTATTTCGGGCTTGCTCGTCAGCAATACCACTAGGACAATCAACGGCGGTGCCAGCACCCCATTGAGCACTGCCGAATAAAAGAGCATCTTCACTGCGTTGAAACCGACAAAATCCAAAACCAGACCTAGCAGCATCGAAACTGCGACTACCGCATAAAACCTGGGCGCTAGTCGTGGACGGTCTTCTAACGAGCCGCGCTGCCATGATCCGGCCTCCGCAATCGCGTAAGCAGCGGAGCCGGCGAGCACCGGGACGGCCAGCATTCCCGTCCCGATCAAACCGAGTGTGAAGAGTAAGTAAGCACCGTTTCCGGCTAACGGGCGCAACGCCTCAGCCGCTTCTCGCGCCGTTTCGATGTTGGTTTGCCCATGCGCGTGCAACGTCGCGGCAGTCGTCAGGATAATGAAATACATGACGAGGTTTGAGAACAACATCCCGGTGAAAACGTCCGTCCGCGCTACCCGCAACTCCTCGTCGGTCGCGCCCTCGCGTTGCTCGACCGTGATTCTTCCTTGCGCCCGCTCGTCTTCGACTTCTTGCGACGCTTGCCAGAAGAAAAGATAGGGCGAGATGGTTGTGCCCAGGATGCCAACGAAGGTCGCAAGGAACGCGCTCGACCATTCGACGTGTGGCACGAAGGTCGCACCCAAGACTGAGCGCCAGTCAGGCCGGGCGAGGAAGGCGGCCACAATATAAGCGAAGAGCACGAGCGTTAGCCATTTGAAGATGCGGGCGATGTGCCGGTATGAGGAGAAAAAGAGCAGCGAGATAATCAGCAAAGTATAAACCGGCGTCCAGAAGTACGATTTGATACCCGTCATCATTTCGGTCGCTTCAGCCATGCCGCCGAGATCAGCGCCGATGTTGAAAACATTAGCCACGATCAAGAGCGCGCACGCCGACCACAACACCCAGCGGGGATAATAAAGTCGCACGACGCCTGCCAGCCCGCGCCCCGTTACCAACCCAAGACGCGCGCACATCAACTGCACGGCAGCCATCAACGGAAAAGAGAAGAGCGCCGTCCATAGCGGCATATAGCCGAAGGACGCACCGGTCACCGAATAGGTAGAGATGCCTGAAGGGTCATCATCGGCGGCTCCCGTGATTAAGCCTGGGCCAAGATTGGCAAAGAACTTTTGCACTCTGCCTGTCGAGTGAGGCTTGGATTTCGCTTGTTTCCCCATATCAGAGTGAGTTTCCTATATCCCTTAAGACTTACTCAAGGGAATGTTGCCTAACACTTCGCTCTTTACATGGCCCGGAGAAATGGTAAATGGTTGTGTCGCACGAAATGAGATGATAATTGTTGGTGTCTTTTCTACGCACCGCGTATGGTTGTTTTGGAGGTAACCTGGCGATGCTGAAATCAGCCGACCAATATAGCGACGATTAACAAAGAAGTCTACGGCAGACTCAGAGAACACACGGCTCAAATAATCGTTCACTCCTGGCACCAGGAGCGTGATGCGCTTCGGGGAAATATCAACCAGGGCTTCGACAGATTGTCACATGATGACCAGGACAGAAAGATCATGATCAAGCTTGACGATGCCGTACGGATCGTTGAGGAGTCATAGCTTATAAGCTCCAAACATGATGAGTTATTCGACAATCACAAAAGCTAAGAGCGCCCTCTACAGTTATTGGCGCATCGTCCGAGTCTTATCAAATCCAGCAACACCCATTTTTGGCACTACCTGGTTCGGCAGGTGATTCATACTCGTCCGGTCAGGAAAGTAGAAAACAGCATGAGCACAACAGCAAAAACGCCCAAAGAAGAGAGTGTCGCCATGATCAGTACGGCGAGGCCACCTCACGTACGACCTGCAAGTGGTCATCCGGGAATTGAGCCGAGATGGACTGGAAGCGCGAAGGATGCCGTTGGCACAGCTTACTCAGCCTCCAGCCGCGTCTGGTACACGGTCTCTCTGGGAATCCTCAACGAAGTCTATTATCCCACAATAGATCGTCCGCAGATTCGCGACCTTCAATACCTGATTACTGACGGCGAGACATTTTTTCATGAGGAGCGCCACCTCAAATCTCATCTCGAATGCCTGTCGAATCACGCGCTCGGATTCCGCATTATCACGAGCGACCTGGAGGATCGCTACCGAATCATCAAAGAAGTAATCGGCGACCCTCATCAGGCCGCAGTGCTCATCCATACCAAACTCGAAGGCGATGAGAATCTTCTATCAAAGCTCAAGCTATACGCTCTGCTCGCTCCGCACCTTGAAATTGCCGGGTGGGGGAACAATGGTCAAGTTAAGCAGGTGGCCGGGCGGGAAATTCTCACCGCGCATAAGCAAGACACATGGCTCGCGTTTGGCGCGACGCATCCTTTTCTTAAACGCTCTTGCGGCTACGTCGGCACGAGCGATGGCTGGACAGACCTGGCAGATAATTTCCAGATGGATTGGGAGTTTGACCTGGCCGAAGATGGAAACATCGCGCTGACCGGCGAGTTGGATCTCAGTAAGGGCTATGAATTCACGCTCAGCCTCGCATTTGGAGAGAGCTTTCACGACGCCGCGACCACCCTCTTGCAATCACTCGATAAGCCATTCGCCGAGCAGAGAAAACGATTCGTCGAGCAATGGGATCGCGTCTGCACGCGCATCCTGCCGCTCGAAAACATAGCAGGCGATGGCGGGCAACTCTATAACATGAGCCACAGTCTGCTGCTGGCGCACGAAGATAAGCATTATCAAGGCGCGATGATCGCTTCGCTAAGCATCCCGTGGGGTGAGGTGAGAGGGGACAAAGACATTGGCGGCTACCACTATGTCTGGACGCGCGATATGTGCAATAGCGCGGCGGGCCTGGTCGCAGATGGAAACCCGGAAACCTCGCTGCGCGCGCTCATCTACCTGGCGTGCACTCAGCAGGAAGAAGGCGGCTTCTATCAGAATTTTCATGTTAATGGAGAACCCCAACAGCGCGGCATCCAGCTTGATGAAGTTGCCTTCCCGATCATGCTGGCCTGGCGGCTACACGTCGCCAGGGTACTTGGCAACTTCGATCTTTATCCGATGGTGCTTGGCGCGGCGCGTTACCTGATCAACCAAGGGCCCGCGACGCCACAAGAGCGATGGGAGGAGATGGGCGGTTACTCGCCTTCGACGCTGGCTACTAACATCGCGGGCCTCACCTGCGCGGCGTCGTTTGCGCACGAGCGAGGTGATGAAGGCACGGCTCAGTTCATCCAGGAGTATGCCGATTTTCTTGAATGCCATCTAGAGCCCTGGACTGTGACGACTGAAGGCACACTCGTTGCCGGTTTGAGCCGTTACTTCATTCGCCTCAACCCAGTAATGGTTGGCGACCCACATCCTGACGAAAACCCTAATCTTGGTCTGCTGACGATCCCCAATCAGTTGCCGGGGTCTCAGGTGGAATTTCCGGCGAAGGATATTGTTGATGCAGGATTCCTGGAGCTAGTGCGGTATGGAATACGCAAGCCGGGCGATCCGCTGATTGAAGACTCCTTGCGGGTAATTGACGCGATGCTCAAAGTAGAAACCCCGTTCGGTCCCTGCTGGCGGCGTTACAACCATGACGGATATGGCCAAACGGCTGACGGCGGGCCGTGGCAGTGGGTTGGCAAGGGACGCGCTTGGCCGTTGCTCACCGGCGAGCGCGGGCACTACGAGCTTGCCGCAGGCCGCGATGTAAGTATCTTCATACGAGCGATGGAAGGCTTCGCTAAAGCGACAGGGCTGCTGCCCGAACAGATTTGGGATGAAGCGGACAAACCTGAAGCGCACATGTACTTTGGTCGTCCGACGGGATCGGCGATGCCGTTGATGTGGGCGCACGCCGAGTACATCAAGCTGCTGAGGTCTGTCAGGGATGGGAAAGTGTTCGACCTGATCCCTGCGGTGGCAGAGCGTTATCTCAAACGAAGAGATTTCAAACCGGTTGAAATCTGGAAATCCAACCGACAGCCCAGGTCGGTAACCGCAGGAATAACGCTTCGAGTTCAAGTCCCGTCAGCTTTCAACCTTCGCTGGACGGCCAACGAATGGCAGGATGCTCAAGATAGCAGCTCAACGGCGACGGCCCTCGGTATTGAGTTTGTGGATATTCCCATTAAGAAAGAACAGCGCGCGCCGATTCGGTTCACTTTCAATTGGCCGGAAGCAAGCCGACAAGAAGGAGAGGAGGTTCAGGTCATCGTACAAGAGCCAGTTGAATAGGTGGAGTTAGCGCACTAAGGTAGCGATGAGCACCTTGCCAATTATGTGGCGACCTATGAAGCAATGACCCAAACGAAACGGATCATTGCGACTGTCGTTCAATGGATGTGTTTGATCAAAGCCGGATCTCCGCTTTTATAGATGAGCTCAGACATTTTACAACTCCCGACTTTCAGTCGGATGCGCATAAGGACGTATAGCTACTTGCTTCGTTCTAAAATCCGTTCTTAAAGAGCCGTTGCACTTCTGCCGCTTGCTTTGCTGCGGTTGCAGACCTGCGGTGTTGCTTCCCCTGCTCTCTGGCCTGGGCAATATCGGCTTTGACCCATTCGCGGTGGCTTTCATCGTCATAGCGGGGTGTCCAAAAACCTCTTAAAAAAAGTAGGTATTAGCGAAATTCCGGGATTATTTGAAGGGCGGGTTCTACTGCCCGAAAGCTATTGTTTTTGGACAGCAATAGTACAGCACAAAATCCTATGTCACTTCTCAACAGAAAAAGCGACAAGCTGACATGATCCCTGAGAGACAAGTCTCAGAATGCCAAAACTCCAAGCGTAGGGAAGTGGGAAGTATCATCTTTATAGATGAAAGGTGATATTCTATGGTCGGGCTGGTTGTCGAAGATTTTGCGAGTTTCGACTCCTGAGAAAGTAAAATCCTGACGGCTAATCGGAGCAGGGAAAGAGTCTTAAAACTACAATCTTCGGACGCACGATTTTTATTACCAATCTACATTTCACACTTTTTAAAGTTCGAGGGTGCTGCGGAGCCTGGCGATGTCCCGTTGCGGCGGGGCACCGAAATGCTTCTTGTACTCGCGGCTGAAGTACGACGGGTCTTCGTAGCCTACACGGACGGCGGCACTCGCAGCGTCTAAGTCCTCGCCGAGCATTAGCCGGCGGGCTTCCTGAAGCCTTATTTGTTTCTGAAACTGCAAAGGGCTCATCGCCGTGACGGACTTGAAGTGGTGGTGGAAGCCGGAAACGCTCATCCCGAGATCGCGTGCCAAGTCTTCGATTTTAAGCGGCTCATCGAAGTTCTCGCGCAGGTGCACGATCGCTTTGGAGATGCGGTGGGTGTCCCCTGCCGAGGCCAGCAGGTGACTGAGCCGCGCGCCCTGACCTCCCGCCAGGAGCCGGTAGACGATTTCTCTGATGGTGAGCGGCACGAGGAACTTGCGCTCGCCCGGCGCGTCGAGCAGACGGACCAGTCTGACGACCGCGTCGAGCATGCTGGCGTCGATCGGGCTGACGTCTATCGCTTTTACGCTCGCATCACCCTTTTTTGCTTCGACGCCTGAATCCATCATGACCGAGGCGACGAGCGACGGGTCGAGGTTCAGCCGGAGGCCGAGGTAAGGCTGTTCTTTCGACGCCTCTTCTACTTGGAAGACGACCGGCAAATCGACCGTGAAGATCAAGTAGTGTCCCGGGTCGTACCGGAACAATTCCTCGCCCAATAGAACTTGCTTGCCGCCCTGAATAACAAAGCAAAAGGCGGGCTGGTAGACGGACTGGACTGATTCGCTCGGCTTCGATGAACGGGCGAGGAAAAAGCATGGGAAGGCCTCCAGCGCCCCGTCTTCGGGAAGGAGTTGCGTCACCCGCTCAACGAGTTCCTCCCTGTTGCTCTGCATCCTTTGCGCCTCGCCTTTCGCTTCTCGACGGTTCATAAACTCATATTAGCCTCCTCGTTTCCAATCGTCACGTCGCAGGCTGATTTTTTGCAGGATTGTACAATTATTAGCGAGGATCCTCACTGCCTCCTTATATCCCACAGCTCTTATAATTAACATCAGACAGGAGGATAGTGATGGCGGCTAACGAAGCTAAAGGATATTCGAAGACGATAGAGGATAGTCTGCTAATGGCACCTCGAAGATCACGCTGCACGGAGAGCAGTACCCCGCGCACCTGCGGGAGTGGGTCAGGCGCTGACTGGACACGGTCGGAGGAGAAACTATAGCCTGGAAGCGCCGCTCTTGAAGGTGAGCGGACTTCGTGGCAAGCAGGAGCAAGGTTATGAGCGATAACATCGAAGGTAAGGTGGTGGTCATCACGGGCGCGAGCAGCGGGCTTGGCGAGGCGACGGCCCGATTGCTATCCGCAGAGGGCGCGAGCGTCGTGCTAGGCGCACGGCGTGTCGAGCGTATCCAGTCACTGGCCGACGAACTGACCGGCAGTGGCGGTAAGGCGCTCGCTGTTACGACAGACGTTACGCAGTTCGACCAGGTGAAGAGATTGGTTGACGCAGCCGTCCAGACCTACGGGCGTATTGACGTCATGCTTAACAACGCCGGGCTGATGCCGCACTCGCCGCTCGAACGCCTCAAGGTCGAAGATTGGGAGCAGATGATCGACGTCAACATCAAGGGCGTGCTCTACGGCATCGCCGCGGCGCTCCCGTACATGAAGGAGCAGAAGTCCGGGCACTTCATCAACGTCTCGTCCGTGGCCGGCCATAAGGTACGCGCCGGCGGCGTGGTCTACGCGGCGACCAAGCATGCCGTGCGTGTCATCTCCGAAGGGCTGCGGATGGAGGTGAAGCCCTACAACATCCGCACGACGGTGATCTCGCCGGGCGCTGTTGCCACTGAACTCGTTGACAGAATAACCGAGCCCGACATACGGGAGGGCGTCCGCAAGATGACGGACGAGATGGCGCTTCCCGCCGAGACCTTCGCGCGCATAGTCACCTTCGCCATGAGCCAGCCGGAAGAGGTGGACGTTAACGAAATCCTGTTCCGCCCCACGCGCCAGGAGTTGTAAGCACCGCTGTTTGCCGTGGGAGGGTTCCGCCTATATTCACCGAATCGGAAGGACGGAAATGAAACTGCTTGCCGCAACGGTTATAACGCTTTCTCTGTTCGCCTCGGCGTTCGCCCAAACGAATCAGGCAGTAGTTGCCTCGGATCCCAGCGTCGCCCAGGCTCCGGGCTCGCAGTCAATCAGGATCACTCGCGGCGGCTCGCAGCCCTCCCGGCAGGGGCCGGTCGAAAACTTCACAGGTTCTGTGCGCGTCGATCCCCTGTTCCAGGCGAACAATCTGTCACGCACGTCCGGCTCCCTCATCACGTTCGAGCCCGGCGCGCGTACGGCGTGGCACACCCACCCGCTCGGCCAAGTCCTGATCGTGACGGCGGGCACAGGCCGCGTGCAGCGCTGGGGTGATCCCGTGGACGAGATCCGGCAGGGAGACGTGGTCTGGATCCCGCCCGGCCAGAAACACTGGCACGGGGCTGCGCCGAACAGTTCGATGGCGCACATCGCCATCGTGGAACAGCTCGACGGCAAGACCGTCGAATGGATGGAGAAGGTCAGCGACGCGCAGTACGGCGCGCCGCTCCGCGCTCAGGGAGCGAGCGCCGACGCCGGCGCGACGCCTCGGCCGTCTCAAAGAGCGATTGGCGACTTTGCCCCCAAGTTGGCCGAACTGACTGACAACGTGCTGTATGGCGACGTCTGGGAGCGTCCACAGCTATCGAAGCGTGACCGAAGCTTGGTGACGGTGGCCGCACTGATCGCAATGAACCGTCCAGACCAACTCCGATCTCACCTCGTCAGGGCACGCGAAAACGGTGTGACGCAGGAGGAGTTGATCGAGACCATCACTCACCTGGCGTTTTACGCGGGCTGGCCAAACGCGGTAACCGCCATCGGCGTGGCCAGAGAAGTTTTCGAGAAGAAATAAGTTACGACGAGCATATGGCAGGAGAAATCATGCAAAAGCAGGAACCTGGAAAAAGCAACCTGAAATTCTTGGGCCTCAGGGTCACCGTGCCAAATTCTATAAACAGGAAGCATCAGAAGTCTTTCATCCTGCTCTGGCTGATCGCAGCCATCTTTGTGACTTCGGCAAGTGCTCAAGAGACCCAAAAGAGCAGGCCAGAGCAGTCACCCACGCCCGCGACGCCGAAAACGGTTGTCAATGCTGACTCAGTCGCGGCACAGGCGGTTCGTACCGCCTCCGGAATCGTGCGCGGCGTGACCGAAGGGGATACCTCCAGCTTCAAGGGGATTCCCTACGCCGCTGCGCCGGTCGGCGACAATCGCTGGCACCCGCCCCAACCCGTGCCCGCGTGGCAGGGAGTGCGTGATGCGAGCAAGTTCGGCGCGGATTGTGCGCAGGCAGGCTTTCCACGCGGCTCTGCGTCGATGTCGGCGACCTCCTCGGAAGATTGCCTGTTTCTGAATGTGTGGCGACCTGCCGGGGCCGCGCCGGGGGCAAATCTGCCGATCATGGTGTGGATCCACGGCGGCGCCTTCGTGTTCGGCAGCGGTTCCTTTCCTGATTCTTCGGGAGGCCCGTTCGCCCAGCAGGGCGTCATCCTCGTCACCTTCAACTACCGTCTGGGTCGCCTCGGTTTCTTCGCCTTCCCCGCGCTGAGCCGCGAGCATTCCGAAGAGCTCAAGGGAAATTACGCCTACCTGGACCAGATTGCCGCCCTCAAATGGGTACAGAACAACATCGCCGCGTTCGGAGGCGATCCGAAGAACGTCACCATCTTCGGCGAGTCTGCGGGCGGCGTCTCGGTACATTCACTCCTGACCATACCGCTTGCGCGTGGCTTATTTCAGAAGGCGATCATTGAATCTGGCGGTGGCCGGGATGGTGTTCTGACCGGTAGACCGATTCGTGAAGACAATACCAATCCGTTCTACCCCGTTTCAGCGGAAACGATCGGAATAAACTTTGCGCACAAGCATGGGATTCAGGGCACGGATGCGGCCGCACTTGCCAGGCTGCGTGCCTTGAGCGTGGCCGAGATTGTGGATGGAGGTCAGGAAAGCGATGGCCCCAACGGTCCGCCTATCTACCCAGGTCCGATTCTCGACGGTAAACTGGTTGTAGAAACTGCTGAGAGTGCATACAAGGCCGGCAGGCAGGCCCGCGTTCCGCTCATAATCGGGTCGAATAGTGCGGAAGTGCCGGCTGGCTTCGTCAATGCCCATTCGAAGGAAGAACTGCTATCTCAGTTCGGAAACCTGAGCGACAAAGCGATTGCGGTCTACGATCCTGATGGCACCACTGATTTTGCCAAGATGCTCACGATGGTCAACACCGACAAGGTATGGGCGGAGCCGGCCCGCTTCACCGCGAGCGCCTTCGTCGCCAAGGGCGCACCGGCCTACATATATCTTTTCTCCTACGTCTCCCCCTCAATGCGAGGGAGGATGCGGTATGGTGCAGCGCACGCATCCGAAATCCCTTATGTGTTCAACAACCTTAGTTCCCGCATTGGAGCCACTGTGGCACCCAAGGACCAAGAGGTCGCCAAGATGATGAACACCTATTGGGCAAACTTCGCCAAGACCGGTGATCCTAATGGTCAGGGACTGCCGAAATGGCCCGTTTACAATCCCCAAAAGAACGAGATCCTCGAATTCCAGCCCGATGGTATACCGGTCGGCAAATCCGATCCCAAAAAAGCGCGACTGGACGTGATCGAGCAGGCCGTCAAGATTATGATGCCACGCTAGCCCAGTCGGGACGTAAAAGAAAAAGTAAAGAGCCTGCGACACCGGTCAAGCTCTGCAAGCAAATGATGAGGTTAAGAATGTTGGACAGAAAGATCCTTTTCGTTCTGGTAGGAATCATCGGATTCTTGCTCGGCTTTAGCGGCCCTGCCGCCGCGCAGAACATAGCTGACGACAAGGAGGAAGTGAGCGTTCAAAAAGTATCGTTCCCGAATGGCAGCATCACCGTCGCCGGGAATCTGTTCAGGCCGGCGAGTTTCGACAAGAATCGAAAGTATGCCGCCATCGTAATGGTGCATCCTCACGGCGGTGTTAAAGAACAAACCGCCGGCCTGTATGCTCGAAGACTGGCGGAGCAAGGTTTCATTACATTGGCCTACGACGCCTCTTACTGGGGAGAAAGCAGCGGCGAACCTCGCAATAAAGAAGTGCCGGCAACGCGCATCGAAGACATTAGCAGTGCCATAGATTACCTGAGCACTCTTCCGCAGGTGGATATAAACAATATCGGCGTCCTGGGAATCTGCGCTGGTGGGGGCTATGCCTTAAATGCCGCGCAGATTGATACCAGAATCAAAGCGGTCGCGACCGTCAGTCTGTTTGATATAGGCGACGCCAGGAGAGAAGGCGTTGATAAATCAATCACGTATGAGCAAAGAATGCAGAGAGTTCAGCAGATGACGGAACAGCGCACAAAAGAAGCTCGCGGTGAGCCTGTAAAGTATGTTCCCATCGTGCCTGAGTCGCCTGCTGAGTTTACCGACAAGACGTTAACGCTCTACCGCGAAGGATATGAGTACTACCGCACCCCACGCGGGCGCCACCCGAAGGCTGACAACCGCCAGGTATTCACAGCCGGTCTGGCACAGTTAGCATTTTATCCTTTAGCCAACATGGAGGTGATTTCGCCTCGCCCGGTTCTTTTGATCGCAGGCGAAAAGGCTGACACGCGCTTCTACAGCCAAATCGCTTACGGCAAAGCGAAAGATCCAAGAGAGCTTTTCATCGTTCCGGGTGCGACCCACATGGATATGTACGACAAGCCGCAATTTGTGAGCCCCGCGGTCGCGAAACTAAAAGGGTTCTTCGAACAGAGCCTGAAATAAGGAAGACGCATGAAAAAAGATCAACGCGCGATGAAAAGGATTAGGATCGGTGCTCTCATCTTGTTGGTGGCCGCGGTCATCACTCCTGCGGGTGCGCAAGATACAAGAAGAAAGCCTGAGCCGCTGGTGATCCAAGAGCAAGGCAGTTTCGCGGTGGGCGGAACGGTCATCACCGCCCCCGGCACTTTTGACCCCATCAAGCAGGGCGCGTACAACCCCGCCGGCACCGATCCCGCGGGGCAGACATTGCACGGCGACCACGCTTACGTCTTCTATCAAATCCCGGCAAACGCCCGGAAACTTCCGCTCGTCTTCTGGCACGGCCATGGGCAGTCCGCTAAGACATGGGAAACCACCCCGGACGGGCGCGAGGGATTCCAGAACATCTTCCTGCGCCGTCGCTTCCCGGTCTACCTGATCGACCAGCCGCGGCGCGGCCGCGCGGCACATGGCACGCAGCCGACCGCCATCACGGCCACGCCCGACGAGCAGCTCTGGTTCGGCATCTTCCGCTTCGGCGACTGGCCGAACTTCTACCCGGGCGTGCAGTTCTCGCACGACCCGGAGGCGCTCAACCAGTTCTTCCGGCAGATGGTGCCTAACACCGGCCCATACGACGCGCAGGTGAATATAGAGGCCGTCTCGGCGCTCTTCGACAAGGTAGGGCCAGGAATCCTTGTCACTCACTCGCAGAGCGGTGGGCTGGGCTGGCGCACGGCGATCAAGAACAAGAATGTCCGCGCCATCGTCTCCTTCGAGCCGGGCGGCGACTTTCCTTTTCCCGAGGGAGAAGCGCCGCCACTGATTACCCTCGGTGGCAGAGAGGTGAGGCCCCCAGCCATACCCCTCTCGGAGTTCATGCAGCTTACGAAGATACCGATTGTCATCTATTACGGTGACAACATCCCTGAGAAGGCGAGCGCGAACCCTGGTCAGGAGCAATGGCGCATTTTTCTCGAAGTGGCTAGGAAATGGCGGGATGCCGTGAACCGCCGGGGCGGCAACGCCACTCTCGTGCATCTGCCGGAAATAGGGATCAGCGGGAACACCCATTTTCCAATGTCGGACATGAACAACCGCGAAATCGCGGACATCATGTCCAAATTTCTTAAAGAGAAAGGCTTGGATTGACCGGCCCTCCGTTTCATGAATAGGCATGCCGGTTCGAATTGAAACCGCCTTCTCGAAGGTCGCAGTGCAATGACCGCGTCTCTACAATCTATTCTGAAGGCTATAGAGTACGCTAGGAACGTGTAAGCGCTCATTAGCACGGAAACAACCCAAGATTCGGAAACATCTGAAAGGAAAACTATGCAGAATGTCGTATTGAATAACGGCGTGGAGATGCCCATCTTGGGGTTCGGTGTTTATCAGGTAACCGATTTGGAAGAATGCGAAAGAAGCGTATATGAAGCTCTACAAACGGGCTATCGTCTGATCGATACGGCGGCTGCTTACGGGAACGAAGAGGCGGTCGGCAAAGCGATCAAAAGAAGCGGTGTGGCGAGGAAAGAGATTTTCGTCACTACAAAGCTCTGGATACAGGACGCGGGTTACGAGAGCACGAAGGGGGCATTTGAAAGGTCTTTACAGAGGCTGCAACTGGATTACCTGGACATGTACCTGATCCATCAACCCTACGGGGACGTCTATGGTTCCTGGCGGGCCATGGAAGAACTGTACGGAGAAGGCAGGATCAGAGCCATAGGCGTCAGCAACTTCCAGCCCGATCGGCTGATGGACATCATCGTCCACAACGAAGTGGTCCCCGCGGTCAACCAGATCGAAACACATCCCTTCAATCAGCAAATTGAAACCCAGAAATTCTTAAAGGAAAACAATGTTCAGATCGAGTCTTGGGGGCCATTTGCTGAAGGCAGGAACAAGATTTTTCAGAATGAACGGCTGCTCTCCATCGCCGGAAGGCACAAGAAAACCGTCGCCCAGGTAATCTTGCGCTGGCTTATACAAAGGGGAGTCGTTGTTATCCCGAAGTCTGTTCGAGAGGAGAGGATCGTCGAGAACTTCAACGTCTTCGATTTCGAGCTGAGTCCCGAAGACATAGGCGCGCTCGTTTCTCTGGATACGAAGGTCAGCAGCTTCTTCGATCATCGCGATCCGGAAATGGTGAAGAGGCTGGGCGTCGTAAAATTCGAAATCTAAGATCGTCGCCATCATTTCAGGCAAAGATGATGTCACACAATACTTATTTAGAGGGCCCGAACTGAAAGCCAAAAGATGATTTTGTGGTCATAACACTAATTATCGAACGCAGGCGGCTTTTGCCCTAATCCGCATCAAACAGTGCTTCCGGATGTTTCTCAGCCACCGCAATCAGCTTCAGCGCCGCATCGCTTGGCGTCCGCGCTTCCTGCTCCCATGCCTGCACCGTGCGCACACTGACGTTGAGCAGCCGCGCGAATCCCGACTGCGACTGTTTCAGGCGATGCCGCAGGGCCGCGATCTGCTTGCCGCTGCGCGCACGCGGCGATGCCGGCATCTGAATCGTCGTCACTCGTGCTCCCACATCTTTGCCTTGTGCATGCGCCGCGGCCTGCTTGAAGCCGCGTAGCACCCGCTCGAAAGTCGCATCACTCATGAACTTCTCAGCTTTCTTCACTGGCTTCTCCCTTAATGATGTCTACTAGCTGCGCAATCAAGCGCTTCTGCCCCGCCGTCAGGTTGTCCTGCTCGGCTTTGGCAAATAGGTAAATCAGGTAGATGTGGCCGCGGTGCTCGACATAGTAATAGAGATAACGAAAGCTGCCGCTCTTGCCACGTCGCTTTGTGGGATCGCCGACGCGCCCCTTGCGGGCACCCTGCGTCCCCGGAATCACTGGCCAGCGGTCAGGCATTTCCAGTAAATCCGCCTGAATCGAAAACAACACCTCCAGCGAGGCAATCTCGTGAAGCCGCTTCGTGAATTCAGGAACTTCAATGAAACTGTAAAGCTCTCCCGGCACTTAACCACTATACTACTACGTAGTAGTATCATCAAAGCCAATCGCCAGGCAAACAGCATCGTCCTTTCAGCTTGATTATGACCGTCGCAATTGCCTTTATCCTGAGGCGATTTGGCCCCCCGGCGCGAGTGGCCAGCGGTGCCATAAAAAGTCCCCGAGTCGAATTTTCGGGTTTCCCTGCCCTTCTCTTTTTCGGATCAAGATAAAATTAGTGGCTCATGTAATCAATTGGTGCTCAGCAACGAGTTGCGCAATAAACTTCGGGGTGATGCGCTTTAGGTTGATTCGGTGCTCGCACATCGCCAGATAGTTCTTCAGGTACTCTTTATGAACACCTCGAAAAGGGCGCAGGAAATTACGCGCCGTCGTCCAAAGTCCTTCAATGGTATTCGTGTGAACTTCGCGTACGCCATCTCCGTCATCATCTCGCGCTCACTCATGCTGACTGTGACAAACCGTGCGGTGTTTCCGCTCGACTTGGTTGTAGCCTTGCCATTCATCGGTGTAACCGTCGGTGTAACCGGTGGCCGCTTGCTCAGTGTAGCTATGCACATGCTGGTTCAAGGTCTTACCATCCGTACGCTCACATACGCGCAGGCGGCATTGCCCACTTTGCCTGCCAATCGTGCCAACCACCGGTGGCCGATCATTTTCATAGTTGCTATGACCACGTCGTTTGTTGGCTCGACGACGCGGTGGATCAAGCGGATTGCTGTGCTTTTCGCTTTTTTTCCCCCGCGTTCTGAAACATCTCGTCGGTTTCGGTGTCTACGTCAGTCAGTGACGCTTGACTCAACATTACAAACGCATTGGCTTGGATGCGTTTGCGCCAACGATGGACACAGAGGCGTGAAAGCGACAGTTCCTGGGCAAGCACAGTCGAAGGCTCGCCTTTGCAGATCCCACGTAACAACAAGACGAGGCGTCGCGGGTCGAGGTTGCTGCCAGCGAAGATCGTTCTCGTATAGAGATTGTAGACTTGCTGACAAAGTTGGCAGCGATAATCGACCAGCCCTCGTTTGCGAATGCGAAACAAGCGAGCCTGTGCCGTTGTTGCATCACAGCCAGGGCACCGCAAGCCATTTGGATGAAAGTATTTCTTCATCCATTCGATACTTTCTTGTTCATCCAGCAAATCGGTTATTGGGAAGATCATTCCCAAACATTAACATGCACCGATTGATTACATGAGCCAACTACTTTAGTTCGCTGGACCAGGCGCGGGACAATCACACCAGTTATAAGCTGCACAGACTCCACAAGGCGTACAAACACACACGCCGCAGATTAGCCTCCCTTCACAATCGGTCACGCAACACTGTCTGGTGGCCTGAGTCGTGGGTAATACTTTCCGAGCTGTCTTCACCTGTACGGTGAATGACATCCCTCCCACATCAAGGTTCGTTGGATCACGGCCAACCACGAAGCGTTCGACTGCTTGAAGGCTCTCTCTCTCCAGGCTCCGACCCATGCGGGACACTTTCAGTTCTACTGTGCGGTTGACCTTATTGACTACTTCAGGGATCAGGGTCAAGGCGTTGCCGTCCTGTTCGATTCGGATCGTGCCCCCTTCGACCCCGGTCACCTTTGCCCACTGCCCATCAGCAAACGTGAGGATAAGGGTAACCAGCTTGACTGGATCCGAGTTACTTCTTACAGAGCTAGTGGGCCTGCTCGGCGCTCCCACAGCAGTTACCAGCCCTAGCCCCATAAGAATCATTATCGTGCACATCGCTATCGATTGACGTTTGAGCATCACAGACCTCCTGCAAGGTGCTTGGATTTAATTAACTCACAGCGCCCGCCCGGCCATTTGGAAGGTAACTATACTACTAAAAGTCATTATAATCAACGTTACAAATTTTCTAGCTTATCGACACAAAATGAATAGGCTGGCGGGTGGTTTGCCTGTTCGCCCGACAGGTGGTAGAGTTTACACTCTTCGGGCAATTCCCATTATCATCATTAACACGGGAGGCTCCTTTGGCCGGCACATTCTCGAATTCTATGCGCTCATTGTCGCGAGACCGTTTCCGTCCATTGGCGCTGAGTCTTCTCGTAGCTATCCTCGTTTTGGCCGCGTGGATTGCCTGGTTTCTTTTGGCGCGCGTCAGCCTCTACGAGAGCAGCGACATGGCCAGACTGGAAGTAGAGACAACGGTTCACTCCATCGCCGCGCCTGTCCAGGGCCGCATTCTTGCAACGAGCATTGCGGTAGGGCGTGAAGTGCAGGCAGGCGATTTGCTCATTGAGCTTGAAAGCCAGTCTGAACGGCTTCGGGTTGACGAGGCGAAAACACAACTCGCGGCTCTGTCGCCTCAGCTTGTCGCCTTGCGCGACGAGGTCAAGGCAGAGATAGCGGCGCGACGCGAACAACTGAGTGCTTCGGAGATCACGATTGAGCAGGCCCGAAAACAATATGAAGAGGCTGAAGCATCCGTCCGGCTTGCCCGTGAAGAGATGGAAAGATTTACGAAATTGAATGCGAACGGTCTGCTTTCGGAACTCGAACTCTCTCGCGCTCGAACCGAAGTCGAGAAGCGGCAGGCGGCAGCCGACGCTCTGCAACTACAGATTGCGAAACAGCAGGTTGACCTCCGAAATAAACAGAGCGACAGCCAGGTTCGTATCGAGCGCCTCAATCGTGAAATCGCCTCCGTCGAGAGCCAGACGACCACGCTCACCGCAACCGTCAATCGGCTCGAATACGACATTGAAAGACATCGGATAAGAGCACCTATAGCCGGGCGAATCGCGGAGGCGGCTCAGATGCAAGCCGGAGCCGTCGTCAATGCGGGCGACAGGCTGGGCGCAATCGTTCCCGCCGGACAGCTCAAAGTGGTTGCTTACTTTCGCCCATCGGCGGCGCTCGGACGCATTCGCGCCGGTCAATCTGCCCGGTTGCGTCTTGAGGGATTTCCATGGACTCAATACGGAAGCCTCGGTGCGGTGGTTGAAACCATCGCCGATGAGCCGCGCGATGGGCACATTCGAGTCGACCTTAGGCTCAAGCAAGATTCTGCTTCGGCAATCCCTTTCCAACATGGATTACCTGGCGCAGTCGAGATTGAAGTTGATCGCGTTTCGCCGGCTACTTTATTGCTGCGCGCCATCGGCAAGCCGGTTGACCCGCCCGTAAAGGCCCAACCCTTCCAGTAATGATCGCAGGGGCAGCCGTGATGCCAAAGCAAGCGAAGGTGCGCCGCCTCATTATCCCCGAAGTGGTCCAGACCTCTGCGATGGACTGCGGGCCTGCTTCACTCAAGTGTCTGCTCGAAGGCTTTGGCGTCCCCCTGAGCTACGGGCGTCTCCGCGAAGCCTGCCAGACCGATGTGGATGGGACGTCTATTGACACCATCGAAGAGATTGCAATTCAACTCGGCCTCGATGCTGAGCAGACGATGATGCCGGTCGATCATGTGCTGCTGCCGGAAGCGAAAGCCTTACCTGCAATCATTGTCATTTCCCTTCCCGGCGGATCGAATCATTTCGTCGTCGCATGGCGACGGCATGGCCGGTACGTTCAGGTGATGGACCCGGCCACAGGTCGCCGCTGGCCCGTCTGCGAGCAGTTTCTCAGAGAACTCTTTGTTCACAGGTTCCCGGTTGCGGCTGCGGCCTGGAGAAAGTGGGCCGCCTCGGATGGATTCGTTGCCCCGCTTCAAAAACGGCTCGCCAACATCGGCATTTCATCATCACTCGCGCAGCATTTAATTCAAAATGCGCTGGCGGATTCGGGCTGGCGCTCGGTCGCATCGCTGGACGCCGCCGTGCGGATGGTTGAAGCGATTGTCCGCTCCAAGGGGTTGAGTCGCGGTACGCAAGCCGCGCGTGTGGTGCGCGCCTCTTTTGATCGCGCGAGAAGTGATTCGTCAGGTCCGCTGCATTGGATTCCCTCCATGTACTGGTCGGTAGAACCGGCGGCTTACGGGAAAGCCGAGGCAGAGTATTTAACTTTGAAAGGTGCTGTGCTGGTCAGGGTGCGCACAGCGCGGCGGTTGAATTTGCGCCGGACTGACGATCCGGCAGTCGCAGAAGCCGCGCAGCCCGCTCTTTCTCCCGATCTTCTCGCGGCGCTTGAAGAAACTCCAACCCGAGCCGGGTACGAGTTGGTTCGCTTCATCAAAGCAGATGGATTGTTGGCACCGACGGCCTTAATTCTGGCGCTTGCTCTCGCGGGAGGCGGCATTGTTTTTGAAGCTCTACTGTTTCGCGGCCTCCTGGATATTGGACGGGAGCTTGGCCTTGCCCCGCAACGCCTGGGCGCGCTGGCCGGGCTTCTGATGTTCGTGCTTGCCATACTGTTGCTTGAGGTGCCTGTCGCCGAGATCATGCAGCGGCTCGGACGACACTTGGAGACGCGACTGCGCGTGGCCTTTCTTGAGAAACTGCCGCGCCTCGGCGATAAATATTTTCGCAGCCGGTTGATCTCCGATATGGCCGAGCGCAGCCATAGCCTTTATGCGATGCGACTGCTGCCCGGCCTAGGCGGGCAGCTTCTCCGCGCAATCTTCGGACTTGGATTGACGACGGCGGCGCTCTCCTGGCTCGATCCCGCGAGCGCGCCTCTTGCCATTCTTGCCGCCATCGCCAGCACAACCATTCCGCTGTTGATGCAATCTTTTTTAGCAGAGCGTGATCTGCGAGTGCGTACTCATACCGGCGCTCTCATGCGGTTTTATCTTGATGCGCTGCTTGGCATCATGCCCATTCGCGCGCTCGGCGCTGAGCGTGCCGTCAGACGCGAGCATGAAGGCTTGCTTGTCGAATGGGCGCGTTCGAGCATCGGCTTGCAGCGCAGAGTCGTGGCCGTTGAAGCGATTCAATCTTTCATAGGCTTCGCCCTGACCGGCTCGATACTGTTCAGCTATATGCGTCGCGCCGGTGAAGCCGGGAGCACTCTCTTACTCATCTATTGGGGTCTCAGCCTTCCGACCCTCGGCCAGCAGGTGGCTCTGCTGGTGCAGCAGTACCCAATGTACCGGAACACCGCATTGCGACTGCTTGAGCCTCTCGGCGCACCCGAAGAGAGTTACGACAAAGAAGGAGCGCGAGCGGAACAAGACCCGAATTCAGTCGGCGAACAATCTAAAGGGGTTTGCTTAACATTTGAGCGAATAGTTGTCCGGGCCGCCGGCCATACCATACTGGAAGGAATTGAGCTTCAGTTCAACGCTGGAACGCAAGTCGCCATCATCGGGCCATCGGGCGCCGGCAAGTCGAGTCTCGTCGGTCTCCTGTTGGGATGGCATAGGCCCGCGAGCGGTCGCGTGCTCGTTGACGGCTTGCCGCTTGATGCCGCCCGCCTGGAAAAACTCCGCCGCCAGACAGTATGGGTTGATCCAACGGTTCAACTATGGAATCGCTCTTTACTGGAGAACATCCGCTATGGCGCGCAAGGAATCGCGGCGCTGCCGATGAGTGAGTTGATTGAGCTTGCGCAACTGGGCGACGTGTTAAGGAGACTGCCGGATGGTCTCCAGACGCGGCTGGGCGAATCCGGGGCGCTCGTTTCGGGCGGCGAGGGCCAGAGGGTGCGCTTCGGTCGCGCTGCCATGCGCAGCGGTGTAAGGCTCGTGATTCTCGACGAGCCGTTCCGTGGTCTTGATCGCGAGCACCGCCGCCAGTTGCTCGCAAACGCAAGACGCCTCTGGCCCACTGCCACCCTACTTTGCATCACTCATGATGTAAATGAGACACACAGCTTCGACCGGGTCATCGTCGTGGAGCAGGGCTGCATCGTCGAAGACGGCACGCCAGCCGACTTGCTTCAGCAGCGCGGATCGCGGTATTGCGCATTATCCGAGGCTGAAAACGCAACGCGAGAAGGCATCTGGGAAAGTCATATCTGGCGTCGGCTCCGGCTCGCGGGCGGAACACTTTCAGAAGAGGGCAAGAAGAATCTCTCGTGACACACGATTTGGAAAACCTGTGCTGGCCGGCCTCTACGTTGAGCGATGCTATAGAAGAACTCGCCCGAAGGGCTGGCCTGCTCACAGCGTCTGACAGGCGACCATCTCGCGCTGCGCCGATCATGGACGTAGAACAAATCGTCAACAACTCCGAAGCTCTCGCGCAGTGGGTTGAGACTTCAGCCGAGTGGTTAGGGTTGGAAGCCGAGCGGACGAAGGTGCTCTATGGAGAAGTCGAGCGGCTGTTGCGCTCCGCAGGCCCTTTCATCATTCAGGTCTTTGAGGAAGACGCGGCAAAGTTCCTCGCTGTATTACGTGGCAGCAAGGGCAATGTTTATGTGGTTGCGCCGGACAGACAGGTTCATAAGCTCAGCCTTGATCGAGCCCGCGCGCTCATTTCTAAGAAGTTGGATGCGCCGCTTCAAGCAAGTCTCGCTGACTGGTTGCGAGAAGTGGGCGTTCCCTCGCGGCGAAAACCCAGGGTGCGCTCGGCCATACTCCACGATGCATTAAGCGCCTTCGAAGTCGGCGAATGCTGGTTATTGCAACTGCCGCCCGGATCGGGCTTCTGGCGACAGTTAACACTTTCCCATCTGCCGGCGCGTTTCATCGTTTTGGTTCTCGCGCAACTCATCCACTATCTGCTTCTGTTTGCGTCCTGGTGGGTGATCGGCAGTGGAGCCCTGCGCGGCCATCTCGATACGGGATGGCTGCTGACATGGTTGTTGTTGCTGCTAACAATGATTCCCTTTCGCCTGCTGGTCGCCTGGATGCAGGGGATGATTTCGATAGAGGCAGGCGGCCTTCTCAAGCAGCGGCTGTTATATGGCGCTCTGCGTTTCGATGCCGAAAAAATTCGACAGGAAGGCTCAGGGCAATTGCTTGGCCGAGTCATCGAATCGGCGGCGGTAGAAGCTCTTGCCATAAGCGGCGGGTTTGCGGGACTGTCTTCGATTATTGAGCTTGGATTGGCCGCCCTGGTATTAAGCAGAGGGGCTGCCGGCGCAATACACCTCCTGCTTTTAGCCGGCTGGATCGGCATTGTCCTGCTTTTCACTCTGGGTTATATCAAGCGTCGCGATATGTGGACACAGATGCGCCTTGCAATGACGAATGATCTAGTCGAACGCATGGTGGGACACCGCACACGATTGGCGCAACAGGTGCGTGATCACTGGCACCAGGGCGAAGACGAGGCGCTCGCTCAGTATTACGACCTGTCGAAGTTGATGGACAAATCAAATGTGCGGCTGACGAGCCTGATCCCGCGCAGTTGGCTCCTGCTCGGTCTGGCTGGTCTCGTCCCTGCTGTTTTATACGGTAATGCGCCGACTACCTCGCTGGCAATCAGTGTCGGTGGAATCCTGATCGCGTACCAGGCTTTTGGCAGGCTCACCAGTACGCTCGCACAAACGGCGGGCGCGGTGATCGCCTGGCGGCAGGTTGGCGATCTGTACCATGCCGCTTCGCGCTCTGAGGCCAAAGCAGACCCGGCGGCCATGACGGATAGCGGCTTTCTCGCCGGGGAGCCCGACAGAGTCCAAAAGCTGGTTGATGCCTCGGAACTTATTTTTACCTACTCGGGGCGAGCCGAGCCGGCGCTCAGGCATTGTAATTTGGAAATCTACACGGGCGACCGCCTGTTGGTCGAAGGGCCATCTGGAGGCGGCAAGTCAACGCTCGCATCGGTACTGGCCGGCTTGCGCCATCCGAATTCCGGCCTGCTTTTGGTTTATGGTTTGGATTACCAAACGCTGGGAGCCGCCGGATGGCGCAGACATGTAGCCGCCGCTCCGCAGTTTCACGAAAATCATGTGATGACCGGGACGCTGGCCTTCAACCTTCTCATGGGCCGTCGCTGGCCGCCGCGCAGGGATGACTTGATAGAAGCCGAGTCCATCTGCAATGAGCTTGGGCTTGGGGATTTGCTCGAACGAATGCCGAGCGGCCTTCAGCAGGTCGTCGGCGAGAGCGGGTGGCAGCTTTCACATGGCGAGCGAAGCCGGCTTTTCATTGCCCGCGCGCTGCTTCAGGGAGCCGACCTGATTATTCTGGATGAAAGTTTCGCGGCGCTCGATCCTGAAACCCTGCACCGAGCTTTGCGTTGCGTCCTCAACCGAAGCGCGACTTTGCTGGTGGTGGCGCACCCCTAGCGCGGAGCCTTGAGCCGGTCTGACCGCATCAAGCGCGCTTGACAATCACAAGATATAAATTACCATGACAGCCGGTGTGCACTACAGTACAGATCAAGGAGATGCCCTGATGAAAAGTGCTGAAAAAGATAAAATCGAGATGCCGTTCTTCGCAAGGTATCTCGAAGGACAAGAATTCCCGAACGTCAAGACCAGCGTTAAAGCCGGACAGACCTTAAAGTTCCCGTCCGACCTTGATGAACCTGATCACACACTGAAGTATCCGTCTGACTCAGACGAGGTGTGATCCACAGCCGGGCTGGGTAGTCCAAGCTCCCAGTTAATCTAGAGAGGAAGGCCATGAAAGAAGCAGAAAAAGAGCTTCCCTTTTTTGCACGGTTTCTTGAAGGACAAGAATTCCCGCATGTGAAGACCAACGTCAAGGCCGGAGGGACTTTGAAGTTTCCATCCGACCTTGATGAAGGCGATCACACAATGAAGTATCCGTCCGATGATGACGAAGGGACGGGTGTGTAGTTTGAGCGACAGCAATGTTCATTGCGTTAAGCCATGCCCGCAATGTTTGTAGGCATGGCTTAACTTTCGTATCAGAACCGCGAATCTCATACGATCTTCGGGACGCTCTCAGGTCGAGCCCGCACTGCCGCAATATGGGAAAGACATCAACGCGCAATGTTGTCCTGCTGCTCACGCATACCGGAGATTACTATACGGTGGATCGAGTGGCGGAAGCGCTGAGCCGCCGAGGCGCTAGCCCCTTCCGCCTTGATACAGACCGATTCCCACTAGAGATAAAGCTCTCGGCGAGCCTCGCCCAAAATGGTTTCCGCCATGTCATCAATGATCGTCGCGCCCGGATCAACGCCGATGACGTGAAGGCCATCTGGGCGCGAAAGATTTGGACACCCTGCATGGACGAAAATCTCGACCCGCAGTTTCATGCTCTGTGCGTCAATGAATCTTCGGCAATGCTTCAAGGGTTTTTGGACGTTTTTCATTCGACGAGGTGGGTCAATGATCTGCGGCAAGATCAGGAGGCCGAGAATAAGCTCCGGCAGCTTCGCATTGCCCGCGATGTCGGGCTGAGAATTCCTCGCACGCTCACGACCAATGACCCGGATCAGGCGCGGGCCTTTTTTGAAGAGCTTGGCGGTAACGTGGTGGCGAAGCTGCTCAGGCCACTCTCAATTAGCATGGGGCCTGCCCCGCTGTTCGTCTATACGAGCGTGGTCAGAGAGCAAGACCTTGCGGACGCCGAGATGCTTCGGCACAGCCCAATGGTCTTTCAGGAGCGCATCTCCAAAGCATGTGAATTTCGCATAGCCTTTATTGATGGGCAGCTATTTACCGGCGGGATTGATGCGAGCAGCTCGATAAAAGGTCAGAGCGATTGGCGACTGTCCGCGCCGGATGAATGTTCCTGGGAACCGGAGCAGCTTCCAGATGATGTGGCGTCTCATCTCAGATCGCTGATGGATAAGCTCGGACTGGTTTATGGAGCCATTGACATGATCAGGACGCCGGAAGGCGAGCATGTCTTTCTTGAGGTCAACCCCGGCGGCGAATGGGGGATGCTTGAACGTGACCTGGGCTACCCAATCTCTGAGGCCATCGCAGATGCCCTTTTGAAATGAGCAAGTGATTATTATGACAGTTCTCATCATCACTAAAAGCGACGATAATGAAAGCATCGAGTTTGTAACCGATGCCATCAAAGAGCGAGGCGGGGTCGTTTTTCGCCTAGACACAGACCGCTTTCCCACAGAGGTCAAGTTGGCTGCCCATTACAGCAAAGACTCAGAACAGTTGGTCATGGCTTCTGAACAGGGAGAACTCGATTTGCGCCAGGTGTCTGCGATATGGCACCGTCGGCTCAACATCGGCGGCAGAATTCCACCCGAAATGGATCGCCAGGTTCGCAGTGGGGCAATAGGGGAATCGCGCGCTACAGTTCTGGGTATGCTGGCGAGCTTGAAAGTATTCAGGATGGATGAGCATGAGAAGATACAGCGCGCAAGAAATAAACAGCTACAGCTTCAAGTTGCTCGCGAAGTGGGACTGAACACGCCTCGCACGTTGATCACTAATGACCCGCAAGCCGTGAAGGATTTTGCGAAGACCTGTGAGAACGGCCTGATCACAAAGATGCTCTCATCATTTGCCATTTATGAAGAAGGGCAAGAGAAAGTTGTTTTCACCAATCGAGTCGCGCCAGAACACTTAGAGGAATTGGAAGGGCTTCGCCTTTGTCCAATGACGTTTCAAGAGATGGTTCCGAAGGCACTTGAGCTTCGCGTCACGATTGTAGGCAATTGGACGTTTGCCGCTTCTATAGATTCCCAATCATCTGAGCGGGCATCTCTTGATTGGCGAAGAGATGGAGTGGGGCTTCTTCGAAATTGGGAGCGATATGAGCTGCCCGGTGAGGTTGAGCAGCGGCTGATGCGCTTAATGGATTATTTTGGCTTGAACTACGGAGCTATAGACATCATTGTGGCCCCCGATGGGAGTCACATCTTTTTGGAAGTGAACCCGGTAGGCGAGTTCTTCTGGCTTGAGCGTTGTCCTGGACTTCCGATCTCCCGGTCAATCGCGGACGTATTGCTTGGACGAGGTTATCGTCGGGTCTAAGCCAACCAGGCGCGCAATCCAGAATGATCCCAATGAAAGATCTCTATCGTGCAACGACCAGTGTTTTTGAGGACACCAGTTGTAGAAGTATCAAGCTGAGGTCAGCCACCAAGGCGCTCTATCAGGAAAATTCACTTGGACATCTAGCCCGGCTGACCACTCTGCTGCTATGTAGATCGCGCATCGCGTGGAACGGGCTGATCATCAGCTCGTGCTTCAGGAAAAACCGTCTTCCTTGTAGTTCGTCAACGCGAGCCGGATCGTGGATCGCGCTGTAGTCCTTTTCTTTGTTGTTCCGTACTTCTTCAAAGGGCAGGCCCTCGCGTTCGCTTCATCCCCGCTCGATTAAAACTGTTGACCTAATCAAATAGCTGTAGTCAAAACGGCAGCCCGTGACCCGGTCGTCGCCTGCCTTACACCATTTCTCACAACCTCCTCATTGTTTAATCACTTTTCTTGCGAAG
>Ga0307468_100000045_pt1 | contig 53992 bp, 34 predicted proteins | sample atmdna_FD_203085 | JGI IMG/M metagenome (GOLD analysis project Ga0307468, IMG submission 203085) | Hardwood forest soil microbial communities from Morgan-Monroe State Forest, Indiana, United States - atmos_gases AM2C_05 | ecosystem: Environmental > Terrestrial > Soil > Temperate forest > Bulk...
CCTCAAAGCCGCCTTCGGCCTGGACTTCGCCTTGCGCCAGGTCTTCGAAGCGCCGACCCTCGCTGAGCAGTCGCGGCTCATCCAGGAGCGCCGCAAACAGCCTGCCGCCGCCGCCTCGCCGGCGCTGGTGCGGGTGAGCCGTGAGGCTGACCTGCCGCTGTCGTTCGGCCAGCAGCGGCTGTGGTTTCTCGATCAGATGGAGCCCGGCAACAGCTTCTACAACATCGTCAGCGCAGTGCGTCTGGCTGGCGAGTTGAATCTCGCGGCGCTGGGCGAGACGCTCAGTGAGATCGTCCGGCGGCACGAGGTCTTGCGCACGGCGATTGTCGTCGTTGATGGGCAGCCACGGCAACACATCAAGGAGGCCGAAGCGGTGCGGGTGAAGCGGCTAGACCTGCGCGGGTTGGGCGAAGCGGCGCGTGAGGCGGAGGCGCAGCGGCAAGCGGTGGCGGCGGCGCAGGCGGGCTTTGATCTGGGAAGCGGCGAGGTGCTGCGGGTGGTGGCGATGCAGATGAGCGAGACCGAGCACGTCGTCGTGCTGGTGATGCATCACATCGCCAGCGACGGTTGGTCGATGGAGATCTTGAGGCGAGAGGTGCGGCAGATGTATGAGGCGAGGGTGAGAGGCGAGGAGATCGAGATGGCGGAGATGGAGGTGCAGTATGGGGATTATGCGGTGTGGCAGAGGGAGCGGTTGAAGGGCGAGGTGTTGGACGAAGAGATGAGCTATTGGAAGGGGCAATTGGCAGGAGTGGGGAGATTGGAGATGGCGACGGATAGGGTGAGGCCGGTGGTGCAGAGTTATCGAGGAGCGACCGAGGAGTTCGTGATCGGAGAAGCGGCGAGCGCGGGGCTGAAGCGGGAGAGCCGGCGGCAGGGAGTGACGATGTATATGAGTTTGCTGGGAGTGGTGGAGGTGATGTTGGGGCGCTACAGCGGGCAGGAGGAGGTGGTGGTAGGGACGCCGGTAGCCGGACGAGGGAAGAAGGAGGTGGAAGGGCTGATCGGGTTTTTCGTGAACACGCTGGTGATGAGGAATCGAGTGAGAGGAAGGATGAAGTATGAGGAGTTAATGAAGGAGGTGAGAGAGGTATGTCTGGGGGCGTATGAGCACCAGGAGATGCCGTTTGAGAAGTTGGTGGAGGAGATGGAAGTGGAGCGCGACTTGAGCCGAACGCCGATATTCGATGTGATGTTGGTGGTGGGGCGAGAAGCGGGAAGGGAGGTGGAAGGGGAGAAGGGGATGAGGATCGAGACGGGGACGGCGAAGTTCGACCTGACGGTGAGTTTGATGGAAGGAGAGAGAGAGATCTATGGGAGTATAAACTACAACACAGATTTGTATGATGCGAGCAGCATGGAGCGGATGGGGGAGCATTTCAAGAATTTGTTGGGAGGGATCGTCGCCAATCCGCAGCAACGACTCAGCGATCTGCCGATGCTCAGCCCGCGCGAGCGCCGCCAACTGCTGGTCGAGTGGAATCAGACAACTTCTCCTTTCTCATCAGATTGCTGCATTCACCATCTTTTCGAGCAGCAGGTTGATCGCTCTCCTGATGCGGTTGCCCTTGTCCATGGGCATGATCAATTGACTTATGCCGCGCTTAACTGCCGCGCCAATCAACTGGCGCATCATCTTCGCAGGATGGGAGCCGGCCCAGAGGCGCTTATTGGTATTTGCATCAACAGATCGTTGAATATGATCGTTGGGATGCTGGGCATTCTCAAAACGGGCGGAGCTTATGTGCCGCTTGATCCTGAATATCCGAGCAGCCGGCTACAGATGATGATAGACGATACACATATGCAGATATTGGTAACGCAGAACCTGCCGAGCAATCTGCCGCAGCAGAGCGCCAGGCTGGTGAAACTAGATTCGGATTGGCAGGAGATCGCGGCAGAATGCGAGGCAAAAACGATCTGCGCCGTGAGCCCAGGAAACCTGGCTTATGTGATCTACACGTCGGGATCAACGGGCCGACCGAAGGGGGTAGCGATAGAGCATCACAGCACGGTGGCAATGCTGAACTGGGCACAATCGGAATTCTCACAAGAAGAAACCGAAGTCGTGATGTTATCAACATCCATCAACTTTGACCTGTCGGTTTATGAGATCTTTGTACCGCTGAGCCGAGGCGGAAGAATAGTAATTGCCGAGAACGCCCTGGATGTCGCGGCAGTGTCGGACAAGCAGATCACTATGATCAACACCGTACCATCAGCAATAGCAGAACTGGTGCGGCAACGTAGCGTGCCAGAAACTGTGAAGGTCGTAAACCTGGCAGGAGAGGCATTGCACAGAGACCTCGTCGACCAGATATATGCAAGGGCAGGAGTAGAAAAGGTATACAACCTGTACGGCCCGACCGAGGACACAACCTATTCGACCTACGCGAACGTGGAGAAAGACAAACCGCAGATGCCGCCGATTGGCAGGCCGCTTACCAACGGCGGAGTGTATATCCTGGACGAGAAGATGCAGCCGGTCCCAGTGGGAGTGAGAGGAGAAATCTTTCTGCGCGGTGAAGGGCTGGCGAGGGGATATATAGATGAAGGCGGCTTGACCGCAGAGCGATTCACGCCGAACCCATATAGTCAGGAGGGTGCGGAGAGATTATATCGGACAGGCGATCTGGGAAGGTATCTGGCAGATGGCAACATAGAATACCTGGGCAGGATAGATCATCAGGTGAAAGTGAGAGGCTACCGAATCGAGTTGGGCGAAATAGAAAGCGCCTTGCGCGAGCATGCCGGAGTGCAGGACTGTGTGGTGTTGGTGCGCGAGGATGAAGGGAGCCAAAAACGACTGGCGGCCTATCTGGTGGCCAACCCGCAGGGAAGTGTGACGGACAGCCAACTCCGTAGCTACCTTAGAGGCAAGCTGCCAGAATACATGATGCCGAGTGTGTTTGTGATAATGGAGAGCTTGCCGCTTACGGCAAACGGCAAAGTGGATCGCAAGCGCCTGCTCACAGTCCAGGCGGCTGTGTCACGGGCCCAGACCCTTGCGCCGCGAGATGTTATTGAAATGCAGCTTGCCCAAATCTGGGAAGACCTCTTCGGCATTGCGCCGGTTGGCGTCAAAGATAACTTCTTCGATCTGGGCGGACATTCGCTACTCGCCATTCGTTTATTGGCTGGCATCGAGCGAGTGTTTGGGAGGAAGTTGTCCTTGCACTCGCTGTTCGAAAACGGCACCGTTGAACACCTGGCCAAGGTTGTGCGGCGGCAGGGCGTCAGCGAGCCCGTGACAGCGCTCGTGGAAATCAATCCAAAGGGGACAAAACCACCGTTTTACTGCGTGCATGCAATAGGCGGCAACGTGCTTTGTTATGCGCCGCTATCTCGCAAACTCGGCAAAGATCAGCCCTTTTTTGGGCTGCAAGGAGAGGCTTTGCATAACGAGGATCCGCCGTTGACGACTATCGAGAGTATGGCGGCTCATTACCTCGATGAGTTGCGACAGGGGCAGCCTGAAGGCCCTTATATGCTCGGTGGCTGGTCAATGGGCGGGATCATTGCATTTGAGATGGCGCGTCAACTCGACGCATGTGGGGAAGAAGTGGCGTTGCTCGCCATCATCGACGCCATGCCGCCAGGTCGGGCGCAAGAAGAAGCCCCTGAGGATTCAGCGACATCGCTGGCCACCTTCATTATGCTGCTTGGCTTGTCGCCGGAGAGCCTGGATATTTCAATAGAAGAACTGGCGCAACAGGATGAAGATCAACAACTGGCCTTCATATTGAATGCTGCTGCAAAAGGCGAATTGTTGTCTCATGGTATCGGGCTCGCGCAGCTAAAACGCTATAGCCAACTTATTCGTGTAAGGGCCAAGGCCATGTCGAATTACGTGCCGCAGAGCGCCGCCGTGAAAGTCACTTTGTTCAGATCGACCGAAGCGCATGATGAATCAATCGAAGCGCGAATGCATGAATGGCACAATCTCGCTACTGCCGGAGTCGAAGAGTATACGCTTCCGGGCGATCATGCCAATGTGATATATGAGCCGAGTGTCGATCACCTGGCTGAGGTGTTGAGCCGCTGCATCGACCGAGCAGTAAAGCGTTGATCCGTTCAACCCCTTTCGCCGATCCGACGAATAAAACAACGATCATAATTCGCATTACACAAGCCGGCAGGTGGCCGGAGCATCACTAACCTGTAAAGCTGACGGCGCGTACCCGCGCGACGTATTAGATCCGTTTGCGATTGAGTGTAAGGTAAGCGCAATGATTCACCGCAGAGACGCAGAGAACTCAGAGGGGGCGCAGAGCTTGGTGTATTTGGCGCATCTCTGCGCCTCCTCTGTGCCCTCTGCGTCTCTGCGGTGAATCCTCACGATCCCGTACATTCAATTGAAAATCGCTCTAAGAAAGGAGCCCCTGCCATGTGGGTTACTGAAAGTTCATTGCTACAGATTCACTCTGAGCCTATGCCGCGCACGGCGTTTTGGCTAAACCAGCGCCGTCTTCAAGCAAGCGCGAACGTCAAGTCGAAGGCCCTGAAAATCATTGCCGTGATACTTATCGTCGCGTCGTCAGGCTGGAGTCGTGTCGAAGTACAGGCAGCCGTCCGCAACTCCTCTGTCGACCGTGCACGACAAATGGCCCGCACGATCAAGATCTACCGCGACACCTACGGAGTGCCACACGTCTACAGTGCAACGGATGCCGGCTGCGTATTTGGATTTGTCTACGCGCAGGCGGAAGACAATTTCTGGCAGATCGAAGACAATTATATTCGCGCGCTTGGCCGCGCCGCCGAGGTTTATGGTGATAACCCGCTGCCGGTCTTTAGAGACAATGCCGTTTCGAGTGATCTGCTGAATCGCGCGCTTGAGATCTCCGCATACTCAATGACCGAATATAAGAATGCCAGCCCGCGCATGAAAGAGATATGTGATGCAGTGGCGCTTGGACTTAATTATTTTCTGGCGCGCAATCCGCAGGTTAAGCCCAGACTGCTTGCCCACTTTGAGCCGTGGCATGTTCTGGCGCTCAGCCGATACCTGGTTTATCGCATCTTTATTTACTCGACCACCGGACTCGATGTCGATGAAGTCCGAAAAGCAACCGGTGAAGGGAAGGCGCAGCCTCCCTTGGGATCCAATGCATGGGCGGTCGGGCCGACGAGGAGCGCGGACGGAAAAGCGATGCTGATGATCAATCCTCATGTCTTGTTTTTCGGCCCGACGATGTTTTATGAAGGCCACCTGCACAGCGATGAAGGTTGGGACTTATCGGGAGCGTCTCTCTTCGGCTTCCCCTTTCCTTTGCTGGGCCATAACGAGAATCTGGGTTGGAGTCACACGGTCAATTACCCGGATATTGCCGATGTCTACGTCGAGGAGTTTGATGAGCAGGGGAAGCCTCTCAACTATCGTTATGGCGACGCGCATCGCGCCGCGAGCGAGTGGACTGAATCTATCAAAGTGAAAACTCCTGGCGGAATGGAGACGAAAGATTTTCGGGTGCGCAAAACACATCATGGCCCTGTCGTCGCCTGGCGAGACGGCAAAGCGCTATCGTTGCGACTCGCCAAGTTGGCCGAGGGCGGCCAACTCGAAGAGTGGTACTTGATGGGCAAAGCGCGCTCGCTTGCGGAATTCAAAGCGGCGATGTCGCGCATTGCCATCCCCATGTTCAACACCCTGTATGCGGACCGCGACGGAAATATCTTCTACCTCTACAACGCGGCGGTCCCTCGCAGATCGGCCAAGTTCGATTGGAACAAGCCGGTGAGCGGCAGCACGCCGGAAACCGAGTGGCAAGGCTATCACCCCTTTAATGAATTGCCGCAGTTGACGAATCCGAAGACGGGGTTTCTGCAAAACTGTAATTCGACGCCGTTTCTGGTGACCACGGAGGGAAATCCGGTGAAGGCCGATTATCCCGCTTATATGGTTCGTGAAGGGGATAATCCCCGCGCCAATCGGTCACGGCAGATATTATCGGCGAATGAAAAGTTCACCTTTGATGAATGGGCCGCCTCAGCGTTCGACACCAAAGTGGGGCTGGCGGCATTCTGGGTGCCTCAGATAATCAAAGACTGGGAAAAGCTACAACCGGAGGATCCGGCGCGGGCCGCGAAAATCGCTCAGGTCATCGCTGATCTCAAGGCGTGGAACTACGTTAGCGCGGTAGATTCTCACGCGATGACGATCTTCATGAACTGGCTTCTGAAAACGATGCCTGCCACACCCGAAGAGCGAAAAGACCCGTGGTTCAAGATCAAGACTCTCGAAAAGGTAATCGCCGAAATGCAGCAAGAATTCGGCAAATGGCAAGTGGGTTGGGGAGAGATCAATCGGCTTCAGAGAGTGGACTCGGCCACAGGCGAACAATTCAGCGACCGTGCGCCGAGTGTGCCGATACCCGGCGGCCCGGACTGGGCCGGCATGATCTTCGCATACGGCTCGATACGCGGCCCGCAACAGAAGTTGAGTTATGGCATCTTGGGCGATTCATATGTGAGTGTAGTCAAATTCACACAACAGCCAGAGGCTCGCTCCGTGCTCGTGTTTGGCCAAAGCGGCGATCCGAAATCGCCTCACTACTTCGACCAGGCCAGTCTCTATGCGAAGAAGCAATTCAAGCCCGCATGGTTCACTTTGAGCGACATCAAGGCAAACACGGAGCGCGTCTACTATCCGGGTGAAAACGTAAAAGCCCGGTCGGCGGTGGCTGCCGCCGGCAGAGCCGTGCGACGATAATTATGAGAAAAAAGTTCAGCCCTACCAGTCGACAGCTTGTGAGTGTTTCGCCCGAAGAATTGATCAAGATGGATTATCTGCGCCCCGACCAGCGCCAGCCTCTCGTGATCCAGCCCGCCGCCGGTCGACTGGATCTGGTGGCCTGGGCGAGAAGTAACCGGCAACTGATCGAAGCCCGTCTGTTGCAGCACGGAGCCCTTCTCTTTCGAAACTTTGATGTGGAATCGGCAGAGAAGTTTGAGGAATTTATTCAAGCGACTTCAGGAGGGTTGCTTGCCTACACCGAACGCTCGTCGCCGCGCAGCCGGGTGAGCGGTCGCATCTACACCTCAACGGATTATCCAGCCGCTCAGCGCATCTTTCTGCATAATGAGAATTCTTATCAACGCACCTTCCCCTTAAAAATATTCTTCCATTGCGTCACCGCAGCGCAGGAAGGCGGCGAGACCCCTATCGCCGACACGCGGCAGATTTTTCGGCGTCTCGCTCCGGAGATCCGCGCGCGACTCGCCGAGAAACAATATTTGTACGTTCGAAATTTTTCTGCCGGCACAGGTCTTTCGTGGCAGACAACCTTTCAGACGATGGACAAGACGGTGGTGGAAGCCTATTGCGGTGATCAGGATATTGAGTGCGAATGGCTCGCAGGAGATCGCTTGCGCACCCGCCAGGTTCGAGAGGTCGCGGCGAAGCATCCTCGAACCGGAGAAATGGTCTGGTTCAATCACCTCACCTTCTTCCATCTATCGACATTGGAGCCGGCAATACAGGAAGCGCTGATGAGAGAGTACAATGAAGCGGATCTCCCCAACCATACTTACTACGGCGATGGCTCCAGCTTCGAGCCGTCCCTGCTGGAGTCACTGCGCGGCGCTTACGAAGCAGAAAAAATCTGCTTCCGATGGCAAGAAAAAGATATTCTCATGCTTGATAACATGCTCACCGCCCACGGGCGCGAGCCTTTCACGGGATCCCGAAAGGTGCTTGTAGGAATGTCCGAACCGTGGACACGAGTAATCAGATGATGCCGCCGCGTACCTTGACGCCGCCAGTCGAAATATCAACCGGTTTGTAGTTTCTCTTGACACTGTTATGACAAACGTAGTAAATTCAATGACGGTTGTAGTAGGAACGCTTTTGAACGTGAGCTTGACTGAGAGGCGGTTGCAGTGCGAAGGGGTTAAGGGCCATGATGAATTCGACCCGTTCGAGATTGCGCGTCGGCTGGCCTGACTCAGAAAAGGAGCGCTGAATGTTCAACCTACACGAAAAGTTTGCAGAGTGGTCGAGTTCGGGTTGGATTTGGCTTGGCAATCATTTATTGCAAGCGACGCTTTTCGCTTTATTAGTCTACGCCGCCAGCTTCTTTCTCAGGCGCGGTTCTGCGCGCGGACGTTATATTGTCTGGCTGATTGCATCGGCAAAATTTGTCATTCCTTCACTCGCGCTGCTTTATTTAAGCAGGCAAGTAGGCATCGAACTGCCAACGATTTTCAACTCGCCTATCGAACCTGTGCAGGCCGTAGCCACTGCGCCACAAGTCAGCCTTCCAGTCTCAGGACTTATAACTGAGCCGGTGGTCAGCGCCAACCTGCTGCATGGACATAGCGAAGTCGCCTGCGTTCTCACAGTGATCTGGATGATCGGCTGCATCGGTTTTTTGGCGATGTGGCGACGGCGGCGCGCGCAGCTTTTGTCTGTGCTCAAGGCCGGCTCGCGGATCAACGAGGGTAGAGAAGTATGCGCGCTCAATCGTGTTAGACAACGGCTAAGACTTCGTCGCGAGATCGGGCTGGTCGTTTCACGCATCAGGATTGAGCCGGGCGTGTGGGGGATATGGCGACCGGTCATCGTCTTGCCGCAGAATCTGGTCGATGATCTCAGCGATGCAGAGATCGAGACCCTGATGCTGCATGAACTCGCTCACGTCACGCGCTGGGACAATCTTTTCGGTTCTTTACAGATGCTGCTCTGCTGCCTGCTGTGGTTTCACCCGGTCGTCTGGCTCATCAATCGCAAGTTGCAAATCGAGCGCGAGCAGGCATGTGATGAAGCTGTCTTGAGGCTTGGCGGGACATCCAAAATCTATGCCTCCAGCTTGCTCAAGGTGTGCCGTTTTTCCCTCAATTGGAAGGTCGCCGGACTCTCAAGCCTTACCGGGTCGGATGCGAAAAGGAGAATTATGCGTGTCCTGAATAATGAACTCAATCTGAAATTAAATCTGCGCCAACGCATGTTGGTGTATGCCATCACTGCGGCATTGATTTTCATCTGGGTTGGGTCCGGCCTGCTGGTTTCTGACCGCACGCACGCGCAACAAGCCAAACCGAGAGGGACAGCGGCTCAAGCACAGGAGCCAACTCGTCGTCCTTTCGAAGGGCGCGAGGAGACTCCAGGCGCGCGCTCACCCGTCGATGCTCAGGACGCCGCCGCCTTGCCTGAAATAAATGTTCAGGTGGAGAATTCGGAAGGAGCGCCGCTCACCATCCTCAGTGCTACGGTGAAGGCGTTCAAGCCCGGCTCAGTTCACGAAGAGTCTGACGAATACACTGTCCAACCGAAAGTCACTGTAATGAACAATACGTCGCAGCGTATCACCGATTTCGTATTGAACATTAAGAATACCGAGTCGAGTTTCGAATATGACACGGCTCGGACCAGGATCATGATCCATTCGGGGGGAACGTTTTCCGGCTGGCTCGGCAAATTTGTCTCCTTGCCAGGCGATCCGCACGATTTGAAAGTCAAGGTCATCGGCGTAAGATTTGCCGACGGCAGCGAGTGGGGAAACTTGATGCCGCTTACTCGTCAGGGGGGCGAGCAATCAATGGATTCTCCAAGGTCTAATGCTGAAGTCGCTGCCCTCGGCGGCCCGTCCACTTCGCCGGCCATGGTTGGCACGGGCGGCCCGGTGATGGCTGCTCCTTCAGCAGCTGCCGGCGCAACGTCGAGCGCGGATTCGCCGCCGCCGTCCTATCTGCCCTATTTCATGTATGGCGATGCGAAGATGATACGGCTGGGCGGAGGGATTCTCCAAAATCACGCGACCAGGCGCGTCGAGCCTGCTCGTCCGCCTGGAGCTTCCGTCGGGACGGTGGTCGTCGAAGTGATCGTGAGCGAAGAAGGCAATGTCGAGTCGGCGCGCATCGTTTCAGGCGAACCCTTCCACGTCGCATCATCCAATGATGCCTTGCTGGAGAGCGCGGCAATCGAAACCGCCCGCCAATGGAAATTTAAACCGGAAAAGGCCGGCGGCTTCCCTGTGAAGATCATCGGCGAACTATTCTTCATTTTCAAATGACCACCGGCCCGATGATAGGCTGGTCGTCATGCTTGAGTTGATGGGCCAGGGGTTTCAGGTTCATCGTGTTGCCGCACTCAGTGCCCAATCATCTTCGCCATGAACGACTAATAGACTCTGCACCCCAAGTTAAGCTTCTGGTCGGCATGTTCCAGGTAAACGGTGTGCCCATGAAAAATATGAATAAGCTTCCGAGAGTTTGAATTCTTAACCCATGCGTCGCCGGGCAGTTGTAGAGATTGCTTAGTTGTATTGTAAATTACTCCAAACCGACAATGCTTAAAACGCCGATTCAAATGCGCCAATGCGGGCAGCCTGCGAGTCTTGCATTGGCGTCTTCCTGAAAGCGTTTGTTTTATAGATGGCCGCTTGAAGCGCTATCCTTGCCTGGGATAGCGCAGCGTTCTGACGGCCTACACGCCAGGTCACCTGATAGCTTACCGGTCTGCATCCAAACTTAAAGAGGAGTGAGGTAGTCTGATGGAGGCTTTACTCAAAGACATTCGACTCAGCCTTCGGCTTCTGCTAAAAAATCCAGGGCTGTCATTTGTAATCGTCCTTTCCCTCGCCGTCAGCATCGGGGCCAATACGGCGATTTTCAGTGTCATCAATGCTGTCTTATTCCGTCCACTGCCTTACAACGATCCGGATCGCCTCGCCATGATTTATACGGTAGACCCCGGCGTTCCGGGAATCGTCGACGCCTCAGACACCGCGCCCTGGGCATATCCGACTTATGAGCAATTAGCTCAGCAGCAGAATGCCTTTGAAAAAGTCGCAGCGTTTGGCGAGCAAGATTTCAATCTTTCAGACAACGGTGAGCCTGAGCGCGTGCAGGTTGAGATGGTTTCGGCGACCTATCTTCCGATGCTCGGCATCCAGGCAGTTCAGGGGCGGACCTTTGCGCCGGAAGCCGACACGACTCCCGGAGGGCAGCCGTTTGCCTTGATAGGCTATGGACTATGGCAGCGCCGTTATGGGTCGAGCCCGAAGATTATCGGGGAGACCATCCATTTGAACAGGATACCTTTGACGATAATTGGCGTGTTGCCCCTGGGGTTTAAAGGTCAGTCCGGCGGGGTCGAGGCATGGGTGCCGATGATGATGGCTCCCGTTCTTACTTTTCCCGAACGCCTGACCAATCCAAACAGCGTGTGGCACGATGTGATTGCGCGATTAAAGCCAGGGGTCACGCTGGATGCAGCCAAAGCCGAAATGGGAGTGCTTGCCAAACAGCTTGCTGCCGCTAACCCCGGCCCGCCCGGCGCTCCAGAGTTAGGAATAAACGTCGTCCCTTTGAAAGCCGCCAAACGGGACCCGGCTCTGGGTAAATCACTCCTGATCCTTTTTGCGGCAGTTGCTTTCGTCTTGCTTATTGCCTGTATCAACATCGCCAATCTCCTGCTTGCTAAAGCGATGTCGCGTCAAAAAGAGATTGCCATCCGGCTGGCCCTGGGCGCTGGCCGAGGACACCTGATCCGGCAATTGCTGACGGAAAGCGTGGTCTTGGCGTTGATCGGCGGGCTCGTCGGCTTGTTCATCGCCTATTGGGGAGTAAACCTGCTGACCAGTTTCGAGCTTGCGAGTATTGCTAACCGGCCAGGATTCTGGGCCAAGTATGTCAAGATGTTGAACTTCAACACGGTTCGCATAGATGGCATCGTCCTGCTATTCAATACCGGCATTTCGGTGCTCACCGGCATCCTGTTTGGCCTGATACCGGCTATACAGGCATCGCGGCCCGATGTGTATCCGTCGCTGAAGGAAGGCGGCAATCTGTATGGCAGCAAGAGCGGCAATCTTCGCCGCCTGAGCGCCCGAAGCCTGCTGGTGATTTCTGAGGTCGCGCTGGCCATTGTGCTGCTGGTTGGCGCTGGCCTGATGATTGAAAGCGTCAGTCGGATGCGAGCTATCGAGCTTGGGTTTCAGCCTGACAACGTGGTGACGATGAAGATCAATCTTCCAGAGAAAGAATACTCCCGCGATACGTCATTTACTTTCTTTCAGCAGCTTGAGGATCGAGTCGCTGAATTGCCGGGCATGCAAGCGGTCAGCGTGTCGGGTTCGATCCCGCTAACGAAAAACAGCAGCATGACGGTTCTGAAGATCGAAGGGAAACCGATGCCCGAAGACTTCGCTGCATCTCTGGTCAGCTATCATACGGTTGGGCCGAAGTATTTTGATGCCCTTCGCATCCCGTTGCTCAAAGGTAGAAGTTTTACCGAGCAGGATCGCTCAGGTGCCAAGCGAGTCGCCATAATCAATCAGACGGCTGCTCAACGTTTCTTCCCAAATGAAGAGCCCATCGGTCAACACCTATTTCTGGAAGTCGGTTGGAAACCCGAAGGCGATCAAGCCGAGATCGTCGGCATCGCCAGAGATGTTAAATATGGCAACGTCGACGAGGTCGTCGGGCCGGACATCTACCTCTGCTATTTGCAGTATTCTGAGGCTTCAGTGCTCATCGCGCGCACCGCAGGCGATCCCGCCGGTATGGCGACATCGATTCGCCAGACGGTTCTCTCTCTGGATCCCAACGTGCCCGTCTACGATGTCAAGACGATGAATCAGCGCGTCGGCGATTCAACGGCAAGAACGCGGTTCATCAGCCTCCTGCTCTGGGTGTTTGCGGGCATCGCGCTGATCCTCTCGGCCATCGGCGTCTATGGTGTCATGGCGTATTCCGTATCCGAGCGCACGCGCGAGATCGGCATACGTCTGGCGCTCGGCGCGCAGCAGTCGAAGATTCTACGAATGGTAATCGGCGACGGCATGATCCTTGCCGGTGTTGGAGTGATCGGCGGTATTTTCCTGGCTCTGGTCTTGAATAATGCCCTGACAAGTTTTCTCTACGAGGTCACTGGCAAGGAGCCGCGCATCTTCCTCGCAGCAGCCCTGTTGTTGATCATCGTGACTCTGGTTGCCACTTTCGTTCCTGCGCGAAAAGCAATCAAGGTTGATCCCATAGTTGCGCTCAAGTATGAATAACTGATTCGTCTCGTCTAAATCGAAACTTACGAGATAGGCACAGGGGATTAGCCACAGAGGCACAGAGAGGAAACCAAAAATACTGAGAAAAACCAAAGATTTTTATCCTTTTCTCTGTGACTCTGTGGCCAATCTCCTGTCCCCATGTTGTGCGCTGCGATTTAGCTGATTGCGAAGCCGAGGAGAAAAAATAAATCGCTGGTTTTGAGATAGTGTCCTGATTACTTGATTCATCTCCAAGACTTCACCAAGCATCTATCACTTATTATTCAACAAACAGAAAGCTGATCTGGGCTTGCGCGCGCCGCCGTGCGCAGGCTCAAGGAGATCAAATGACGCAGACGAACACACTCAACGCAGGCGATTTCCTGCTAGCCAACTGGGCGCAGGCGATCAGAAAATCCGCCCTCCAGCAGATGCTGACCGAAGCCTCTCGGCCTGACATTATCTCGTTTGCGCTGGGCCTGCCGGATATCAAGTTATTTCCCACCGCCGCGTATTCTGATGCGGTGACGCAGGTGCTCGCCACCGACCCGTTGGCGATGCAGTACGGCCCGCCATTCGGGCCGCTAAAGCTGCATATCGTGTCCCTGATGAAAGCTCGCGGCGTTGACTGTAAGCCGGAGCAAATCTTTCTGACTACCGGCGCGCAACAAGGACTCAACCTGCTGGCTCGGCTACTATTAGATCCCGGCGGCCAGGTGATCATGGAAGAAATGTCATACACCGGGTTTCAGCAGGTGATCGAGCCTTTTCAGCCTGAGATCCTGACCGTCCAGACTGATCTGGAAACCGGCATGAGTGTAGACGAGGTTGAACTGCTTCTAAGAAGGGGCGCTCGCCCGGCGTTCATCTATACGGTTACGGACGGCCATAATCCCATGGCTGTCTGTATGAGCCAGGAAAAACGCCTGCGGCTTGTCGAACTCGCCCGGCAATACGGCGTGCCGATTATTGAAGATGATGCCTATGGCTTTCTCTACTACAACGAAACGCCGCTGCCGCCGATGCGAGCGCTCGATGACCGTATAGTTCTTTATGTCGGCACGGTCTCGAAGATACTCGGTCCGGGATTGCGCGTCGGCTGGCTGGTGGTGCCGGAATTCTTGATCCCCAGTCTCTCGGTCGTCAAGGAAGCGAGTGATATCGATACGAGCACGTTTGTGCAACGCACCGTCTCAGCTTATGCAGATCAGGGGGGCCTGCTCGATCACATCGCCGTACTGCGCACTGAATATAAGCTCCGCCGGGATACGATGATCAACGCGCTGAGCCAACACTTGCCCACACAGGCGCGATGGCAGATACCGACCTCCGGGGTGTTCGTCTGGGTCGAGTTGCCCGATCATCTGAATGGCGGCGATCTGCTCAAGATCAGCATGAGCCGAGAGCAGGTGGCCTTTGTCCCTGGAGCGGCCTTCTGTTCCCGCCAAAATAATCATGGTGCCAACTGCATACGTTTGAACTTCTCTCACAGCGCCCCTAAACTCATTGATGAAGGGGTTCGTCGGCTCGCGCGCGCCTTAAAAGCGCTCGAAGACGAGCAATGACTAGGATGGCAATCTGGTCTGTGGCCATGCGCTTGAGGCGTTCGTTGGCGATTGGGCCGCAACTCCCTATTGCAGAAATTTTAATTACATTTTTCGATGGTATCCCAAACACACGCACATCGCGTTAGAGGCTTTAATGAACGAGGATCAGTTATACCTTCGTCAGAATATTCAGGTTGAGCCCCTCTTTGACTACTGGTATGCATGGTCGCACTTGATTGCTCCGGCGACCTCTGCGAGGAATGTAACCGAGCGCCACCTGAGAATTATGGATTCCTACATCAATGCCCCGCAGGTGCATGCGAACGCGATCAAGAACCCGAAAATGCTCGGCGGCCCTTTCATTGATTATGGGGGGCAACGGGTAGATGAGATCAGAGCCTTGCGGGAGCGGACGAAGCAGCAGCGTGCTCATTTGATTGAGCTCTCGGCAGCAATCGCTTCGCTCGATGAGATGTTGCGGACACAGGCGAAGGGCTTTTCACTGCAACCGCTCTATCAGATGGTGCCTGACCTGCTGAGAGGTTATGTCGAGTTGGTCTATGATCTCAATAACAATGCCAGCTTCCGCATCCTTGAGCCGCTGATGTACAAGAGCCGTTTTTACGACAAGTCTGCTCAGAGTTTGATGCTATCAATGGTGAATGGTGATTGGCGTCCTTTCGTCTTCAGCACGCCCCGGCTGGAATCCGAGTCGCGTTTCCATCTCCGTATCCCTTTCGATAACGAGGTGGTCGATGAACTCTTTCGCCTGAAGACGACGCCGCGCGGCTGGGGAGAAATCAAAGAGATGCTCGGTGTGCCTGAAGAATCCGAGCCCCTGGTGCGCTCGTTTTTTACGCCTGACCCGCCGCCGCTCTACGCGCCTTACAGCGGACACGGTGCCCGTTGGCGTTACTTTGGTCACGGCTGCATTCTGTTGGAAACGGCGGATATGAACATCCTGTTCGACCCCATGCTCAGTTACACGTATGAGTCGAACATATCGAGATATACCTACCTTGATCTTCCGGAGTCGATTGATTACGTGGCGATCACGCATAACCATCAGGATCATGTTCTGTTCGAAACCCTGTTGCAAATCAGACATAAGGTGAAGAACATCATCGTGCCATCAGCTTCCGGCGGGCCGCTTCAGGATCCCTCAATGAAACTGGCGTTGGAGAATATCGGCTTCAAAAACGTGTTCGAGTTGCGTCCGATGGAGAGCATCGAATGGGAAAACGGCTCGGTCATGGCGTTGCCCTTTCTGGGCGAGCATTCAGATCTGAGCATAAGCGCTAAGACCGGGTATCTTCTGCGGGTCGGGGCGCGGTCATTATTTTTCGCGGCGGATTCCTGCAACATCGAGCCACGGTTGTACGAACATCTCCACGCCGAAGTGGGCGATGTCGATGCGTTGTTTCTGGGGATGGAATGTGATGGAGCGCCGCTGTCCTGGCTGTACGGGCCCTTGTTCACCAAAGGCATCGTGCGAGCCATGGATGAATCGCGCCGGCTTGCGGGGTCTAATTTCGAGCAGGCCTACGACCTTGTGCGACGGCTCAACTGCAAGTCAGCCTACGTCTATGCCATGGGACAGGAGCCCTGGTTGGGGTACATCATGAGTTTGCAATACACCGATCAGTCGCGTCCGATAGTCGAATCGAACCAACTGATCCGAGAGTGCTTGGAACAGGGCATCTGCGCTGAAAGATTATTCGGTGAGAAGGAAATCCTTATCGATGAGATTAACGGATAAGGCCCAATTGTTTCTTGTTTTTCGCATTCGTCCAGGAGTTCTGACGCAAGTGGTGAAGCCTATACATGAACGCGAAAATACCAGCACGCGCTCAAGCGCTGCATGCTTGCCCGGATGATTCAGCACTGATGAGTGGATCAAACAAGATGGCTAAGGATTGTCGACGACAGGGCATGCTTTTGAGAAGGCATTAAGCGCAAAAAGCGCCTTACTTGCCCCTGTATAACCCTTTCGAAGGCTTCCCAAATATAGCCAGGAACGATGATAAGTATAATTCTTCATCCCCTTGACCGGCTAATGGGGATCTGGGTAAAGTAAGCCCGTCAGCCATCAGAATGGTCGACTGATGAACATCAACTTTTTTCGTGATCCATATTGACTCAGATAAGAATCATACATTGTGGGCCAGGCCATCACCCTGTTTTGAAACTTCGCGCACGCGCGCGATACCGCGCAGCCTGCTTGGCGGCAGGCCAGTTGTTGTCGATCAGTCGATGGTTCAGTGATAAAAAAAGCGAGGATAGGTCACTTCGCGCCGAACCCAACATTTACAGTGTTGGATACCTGCTCCAGTGACGGTCGAAATGCCAACAAGAAACGGTTCTGAATGGTTTCTGCGTTCTCAACAGAGCACCGCAGCAAAGCTCCGGCTATTTTGCTTCCCCTACGCGGGCGGCGCGGCGGCGCTCTACCGAAATTGGGGCCGCCTGATTCCTCCAACGGTAGAGGTCATCCCGGTGGAGCTTCCCGGCAGAGGCAAGCGGTTAATTGAGCCTCCTATTTGTAGCATGCCGGCGATGATCGAGGCGTTGACGCCCGTCATCCTCCCGCTTCTAGATATGAAGTTTGCCCTGTTCGGTCACAGTATGGGGGCGATCATGGCCTTTGAACTCGCCCGCGAGTTGCGTCGCAGGAATGCGCCGCAGCCGGAGGCACTCTTTGTTTCCGGGCGGCAAGCGCCGCAGGTGCCCGATGAACGTCCGGTCACCTATAACCTTTCCGATGACGAGTTCCGAGCAGAGTTGCTGAGGTTGAATGGAACCCCTGTCGAGGTGCTCGAACACGCTGAACTAATGGATCTCATGCTGCCGCTTTTGCGCGCGGATTTCGAACTCGTCCAGACCTATCAGTATAGCGACGACACGCCGTTGACCTGTCCGATTGCCGTCTATGGCGGGCTCCAGGATCTGGATGTGACCCGTGAAAATCTATTACCGTGGAAGCAGCAGACGGATGCGCAGTTCTCATTGCATATGCTGCCGGGCGACCACTTTTTCCTGCGTTCAGCAAGCCGCATTTTGCTCGAATTGTTGGGACAGGAACTGCTCAAGATAACCGCTGCACCTTAGTCATTGTGGATGCGTGGCACAGGCCAGTATAATGAATCCTACAAACCTGGCGCTTGATTGCGTGCGATCACTGCCAGGTTTAATTATCCGGGCCATGGGGGTGGATGTCGGCGACAGAAATTCTCGCGGCCTATTTACATAAAATTCACCAGGAGTAAAACAATGTCTGCGAAAGTGCAAGAATTGGAGTTTCAAGCTGAAACCAAGCAGTTGCTGGATCTGATGATTCATTCGCTTTACACGGATCGAGAGATCTTTTTGCGAGAATTAGTCTCCAATGCGTCGGATGCCCTTGACCGACTGCGCTTTGAGGCGCTTACGAACCCCGAACTGCTCGGCGACGAAAGCACCTTTGAAATCCGCCTGGATCCTGACGAGCAGGCGAGGACGCTGACCATCAGCGACAATGGCATCGGCATGAGCCGCGAAGAGTTAATTGCCAATATCGGAACCATTGCCAGGTCCGGGACGCGCGAACTGCGCGAGAGAATCAAAAAAGGGGACTCGCCGCAGATTCTCGCCGAATTCATCGGCCAATTCGGAGTCGGCTTTTATTCTGCTTTTATGGTGGCGGATAAAGTAACTCTGGTCACGAAACGCGCCGGGGAAGCGACAGCAACACGATGGGAATCTACGGGGGACGGGCGTTATCAGGTCGCTGAGGATTCGCGCCAGAGTCGTGGTACGTCAATCACATTACACCTCAAGCCGGTCGACAGCGAGGCGGGCATCGAGAATTACGCCGACTACTGGGTGCTGTCGCGCATCATCAAGCGGTACTCAGACTTCGTAAGCTATCCCATCATTTGTAAAGAGCAGCGCGAAGAGGTTGAACACGACGAGAGCGGCAGGCCACGGAAGGACGCCACGCCTACCATTGTCGTCGAAGACCGGATACTCAATTCGATGAAGCCCATCTGGATGCGGCAACAAGCAGAAGTAACGCAGGAAGAGTATACGGAATTCTACAGGCATATCTCTCACGACTGGACAGAGCCTTTCAAAGTGTTGACGCTCAGGGCAGAGGGTACGGCTGAGTACCAGGCCCTCTTATTTATCCCGTCGAAGGCACCCTTCGATCTGTTCTACCACGCGGCGGAATGCGGACTGCGGCTTTACGCCAAGCGTGTCATGATCATGGAGCGCTGCGAAGATCTGCTCCCCAGATACCTAAGATTCATCAAAGGTGTAGTCGATTCAGCCGACCTGCCGCTGAACATTTCTCGCCAGATGCTTCAGCAGGATCGCCATATCGCACGGATCAGGAAGTGGATTACCAAGAAGATCCTCGACGCGTTGCAAGACACCAAGGAACAGGAACCAGACAAGTATCTGATGTTTTGGGAGCAGTTTGGCCGCGCCCTGAAGGAAGGCGTCAGTTCGGATTTTGACAATAAAGATCGGCTGGTGACGTTGCTCCTGTTCCAGTCCTCTGAGGACGCGGAGAAGCTAACGACGTTGAAAGATTATGTGTCGCGGATGAAGCCGGATGCGACCGAAATCTATTACCTGACCGGCGAGACGCGCGATCTGGTGGAGAACTCGCCACACATCGAAGCATTCAAGGAAAAGGGCTACGAAGTTTTATATCTCACAGATCCGGTTGACGAACTGCTGGTGCAATCGCTTACAGAATTCGAGGGGAAGCGGCTGAAGTCAGTGGGAAAAGGGGCGATTGCGCTCGGCAACGAAGAGGAAAAGAAGAAGGCTGAGGAGAGTCTGAAGGAAAAAGAGAAGGAGGCATCCGGACTCTTCGAGTTCATTCAGAAACATTTGGAACAGCATGTCAAACAGGTCAGGTTGTCGAACCGGTTAGTGGCTTCGCCGGTTTGCCTGGTCGGAACGGAGATCGATTACAGCCCGCAGATGGAGCGGTTGTTGCAGAAGGGAAGGGGTGCCGGGCCGAAGCAGCGTCGCATCCTGGAGATCAATCCCGAACATGAGATCTTCGTCAAAATGCTCGATAGATATAAGAGTGACCCTCAAGATAAATTGCTGGGGGAGTATGCGGAATTGTTGCTCGGTTACGGTCTGCTGGCCGAGGGGTCAGAACTGGAGGATCCCATACGATTCAATAAACTGATAGCCGACTTGATGCTGCGCACACTTTAGAGTGGCCGCTTGCAGAGCCTATCACCGGATACTGAGCCTGAGACAGATGAATGTTAGAGCGAGGAATCTGCCGCCGCGCAAAACTATTCCTTGAAGATCTACGACAATTGTAGTAAAATCAACCTCGGTTGTAGTAGGTCGGGTCTAAGGAGGTAGCGTGGCAGGAAAGGAAAATACCAAGCTAACAAGGTTTGAGTTGGAAATCATGCAGGCTTTATGGAGTCTGGGCAAGGGCTCTGTCAGAGAGATACAAGAGCATCTGCCGGCGAGAAAGCGGACGGCGTATACGACAATCCAGACCATCGTTCGCAGGCTGGAAGAAAAAAACGCCATTCGTCGGGTCAGGAAAATCGGCAACGCCTTTATATTTGAGCCAACTATTTCGCGAAGCGTGACGCATAACAGGCTGGTGGGCGAATTACTCGATTTATTTGGTGGTTCTGCGAAACCCTTGATGGCTCATCTGGTGGAAACAGGAAGACTGAGCCTTGCAGATATTCAAGAAATCGAGAACACCTACCTGGGACAAGAAGGGATCGCATCGGATGCGAGCGATTCGGCAGAGTGAACAACGGATGCTCGTCGCTGGTGCGCGCTTATTCGCTGACAGATTGTGGCAATCTGATTACAGAACTCAACCGGCGATTCCTACTCACCTGATTCGGCCCGTATGAAACTGATCGGCACTTTTGTGGCTGTTCATCTGAAATCGCCTGCCCATGAGACCCTAGAGCAGGTCCGAACAGCCGGCCCCGTCGTAGTGGTTTCCATCACTCAGAGTCCAGGTCATTCTTATCGCTGTCTGGCGATTACTGTATAGCGATCACCGTGCCATTGCCTGCCGACACACGGCAGCGCTTTCTTTGACATCACAGAAGGAGAAATGGCGACCATACTACTGGCTACACAAGGCACAGGCGGAGATCTTTACCCGTTTATCGAAATCGCCAGTGCTTTGAAAACCCACCATCATAAGGTGATATTAATTACCTCTGAAAAATTCGCGGAGCAAGTCTGGAAGTACGGCTTAGATTTCAGAGCCCTCGAAGCCGACCAGGACTCTGGACTTTTTCAGTCACACGGTATTCCTAAATTCGCCTGGCCCTTTATGAACCTATACAGAACGATTAAAAGGTGCTGCGAGGGCGAGAAAACTGTTTTAGTGAGCCATTGTAATTTCAATCCGATCAGTCAGCTAATTGCAGAAAAGCTCAGGCTGCCTTTCATCACCATCTATCCTGCGCCTTACTTTGCTATGTCGACATCGGTTATGGAGCAAAGGCTGAACAGTCAGGCGGAGAGCCTCAATCGATTGCGGAGGATGATGAACTTGCCTCCGGTAAGTGATTGGCGTTTATGGTTAGCTTCTTGCGATGCGCAAATCGGTCTCTGGCCGGAATGGTTTGCGCCCAATGATCCGAGCTGGCTGATTCAGGTGTCGCCGGTAGGATTCATATACAAACCCGAATTTGAGGCAGGAGAAATACCTGAAGACTTGAAAGAAATCAGCCAGGGAGATGATCCTCCGGTGCTGATTACGCATGGCACAAGTAGGCCCGCGAAGACTGAATTCTTTTCCGTTGCCATCGAAGCCTGTAAAAACCTGGGCTGTAGGGCGATTTCGGTAACAATGTATGACGATCTCCTGCCGGATACAGTTTATAAGGATGTCAAAAGGTACAAGTACCTTCCTTTTGCCACCGTATTGCCCTTAATGAAGGCGATTATTCATCACGGCGGCATTGGGACGTTGAATCAAGCGATGATGGCTGGCATTCCCCAACTGGTGCTTGCCTTCGAATATGACAGGCCAGATAACGGCTCTCGCATCCAGCAACTCAACATTGGCAGTTGGTTGCCGCCTTCGCGTTGGACGGACTACGAAGTGACCAAAGTATTGCGCCGCATTATGACAGATGAAATTACTGAAAACTGTAAACGTTTATCGCTCAAGCACAGGAACGCTGAGGATCCGGTTGCGCGGGTATGTGCCATCATCAATAATCTGTCGCTGCAATAGGCGGATGATGAGGTGTTCGATTGACATCCATCAATGGAATACTGACGGCCCCAGCCCACCTTGAGCTTATCGACCCTGTCGGAGAGCGATGATGGCATCCGCGCGTTGAGAGAAAAACAGCTTTCTGGCCTGCGATATTGTAAGCGAATGCCGCTAGCCCAGGCATTTCACCAAGAGCTTGAGAATGCCCCGCAGCTTACGAGAGGAACTGTTCGTAGCGTCCCCTGAGGCAAGTCTCGGCGGCGGGTTCAGGCTGTCTTTGTTTCAGCCTCGAAATGATCAACCGGCACTTCAAACTTCAGCGTTTCTTTACAAAATGCGATCCATTCCGGCGAAACCTGATCGAAGATGATATTTTCATCCAGGAGGACGCTTTCCGTAACGGTGTAATTCTCCTGAAGATATAAATAAGAATCGCCGGTCAATTCCGTCGCCGTTTCTATTTCCTTTCCATCTACCATCTTCTTTTCTATCCTGGGGTTTTCAGTATTCTCAATCCAACCGCTAAACTCGCGAAGCCTTGCGACCGGATACGCCTTACAATACCTTCCCATTCTTGCCATTGCTCTCCCTCCTCTATGGTTCCTGCTTCAGTGTAGTATTCGATATTGCTTAGTCTCTCACGCTCTGCCGTTGGGCTGAATACCATCTCCCTATATAAGCTAAGCTTCAATCCATGTGCAGATTGCTTTAGGATTGATCATTCATTTTCGAGTAAGGAGAATATCTCGTTCGAAGAGCCGCCGTCAATAGGCGTAAGCCCTGTATCGATGTCACCATGAAGATGAGCCACGCGGACCTTGGTGAACACATCCTCTAGAGCCCTATTCAATTGAGTGTAGCCTAAGCCACCAAGACACGAAGGCACCAAGGGACACAAAAAATGGTGATTCTTGGTGTCTTGGTGGCTTAGTGGCTGATTCTCTGGCTAAGCTGAGCGGCAATCGCTTCTTTTTCGGCTGTGCCCTGAAGGCGGGCCTAACGCTTTGCATAACCGGGCGCGGCGCGTAACACTGAAGAAACCATAGGAAACTCGCTCGCCGCGCGCGCTCCGGTGCATGTGGTTGTTCTATGAAAAGGAAGTCAAGAGAAAAAACTCCTCCTGACCTGCCCGTCAGCATTTTCTTTGACGGCCAGCCCCGTTGCCACTTGGAACCTCTTGGCTGAGTCTTCTGCATCTTCACCGACCTACGATTCCTTGAGTAAGCAACTTCGCGCGTGCAAGCCTGGCTCTGGGTACTCCTGACCATGGTTCTATTTGAGTCTCTCGCGACTATGGCTTCTTCAGATCATTGGCGAGGGCATAGCGTTAGACCAGGGACTCTTGAGTCCACAACCACATGTGATACTCTCCCGCGATCTGTTTCGCATAAGTGGCTTCCTCTTCGCTTGGCGGTTGTTCTTCTCTAACTCAGTCTTTCGTGAAGCCCCCCATGCTTATGCGGCCAGCTTCCTCATCTTCGTCTCATCATATTCCTCACCACTCTTCCAAATCGCTAAGGCCACTGCCGCCAGCTTGCGCGCCATCGTTAGTCTGGCCATCTCGGCGCGCACCCCAGATGCCAGTAGCCTCTCATCCATCTTCTTAAAGCACTCTTCTTTCAGTGCCTCGATGGCCGCGCTCTTGAAGATCAGTTTGAGCCGTCGGCTGTGATTCGGGTTCAGTCCACGTGTCTGCATGTTCTTGCGCCGGCGCTCCAGTTTATCGCCGACCATCTGATAATCGGCGCTTGATCGCGTGACGACCGCAAACCCGCAGTAGGTCCACAACTGCCGCTTCGTGCGAAAGCGATGTGGCGAGCCGATCACCGCAATCAACTGGGCGACACGGATCGGCCCCAATCCCGGCACCGTGCACAGGCGCTTGAAGGCGGCCTGCTGCCGCGCCTCGGCGCTCCTTTCTACGGTAGGTTGGTTCTAGCGAATCCAAGCTATCATATAGGGGCGCCTTTTCAATATAGTGTTAGGCGCGGTCTATGACTCTTTAATCTCCTGTTCTGGTTTTGCAGTAGTCTCGCTTACGGTCGGGCTCAGTACCGCCGTTGGCTGTGCCTGCACAATGGGCAGTGTTTGTGGTCGGAGGCGCTGTCAGCTTCAACCGGTTGTTCGACGTCCTCCTGTTCCCCTCATGCGGCCGACGTCGAGTAGGAGCCCCACGACTAGGAGTACGACCGGGGTCGTCGCCGCGGAGACGCCGAGCTGCGTGCCAAGGATCGGGATGCGCAGCAGGACGAGCACACACTGCGTGAGTCCGGCAATGAGCAATGCCTTCCAGGCCCAGACCTCGCCGCGCCGGTACGGTCCGAGGACGATGGCCAGGAACAGGACGCCGTAGGCCGCCCCGAAGGCGGCGGAAGTGCCCCGGATTCCGCGCAGGGCGTTTGCGACGTCGGCATCGCCGCCGGAGACCTTGGACACCCTCGAGTCCCCGATGCCGTAGTCGTCGCCCGTCCGATACGCGTGGACAGCCGAAACCATGCTGAAGAATGTGATCGCGATGCCGAGGACGGTGAGGAGTATCCAGCTTGCCTTTTTCATCTTTTTTTAGCTCCTTTTCGGTCTTCTTATGATACCTGTCGGCTCTGGAGACGGTATTGTATAGCGAACTCTGACATTCAATAGGCAACCCATGCTCGCGAGGGCCTGCTATGAAAATACCAGTTGGGAGTTAGGCTGCGAAGCCCATCTCTTCAACCGTGACTTTCAATCCAAGCGCTTCCAACTGTCGGATCAAGCGATTTCACTGCTTCTCCACATTTCGCTGCTCAAAGTAATCTCCACCCATCTCCTGATAGCTCACCTTTATGGTCGCGCTTCTGCGAGCGTTGCTGGCGCGGGTTGCAAACGATCAACTCAGAAACTAATGGCCGAGTTAGGTCATACAACCCCTGTGCCTGGGTGCCTTCTTCAAAAGTAAGATGCACGATACCACTGAGTCCGCGCAGGAAATCACGGATGGCGGACGCCTCGGTTTGCATGACGGCCTGGGTAAGCAGCTTGCCTTCAAGATTGAGGACGGCTGCCGAAATGGTTGCTAGATGGACATCAAAAGCAGCATACTTAATGTCAGTCATCGGCGCTCCTTTCGTAGGCAGTTGGTTTTTAGCGAATCCAAGCTACCGTATAGGGGCGCCTTTTCAATATAGCGTTAGACGGCGTTGTTTTCGGAACTGAATGGATTGAATAATCCTAATCCTACGATCCAATCAAAGTCCTCTATATTTCTCGTAACCAGTATCAGATTATGGGTTAATGCTGTCCCTGCTATCAGGGCATCGCCTAAAGCCATCTTTTTTGATTGCCGAAGCCTCACTGCTTGCTCGATCACCTCTTGGGTGATGGGAAGTATTCTTGCTGCGGCAAAGAATGCCTCGAAATGCTGGCGTGCCTCTTGGGTTAATCGGTGGTAGCCAAGTACCTCGATATAACTGATTACGGATACTGCTGGTGAGTGTTCGGCTATGAAATCCCGAATTGCTTGATGCTCATCTTGTGCGGCGTAAATAATGATATTGCTGTCAATGAGCATCAGGAATCTCTTCCAGGAAGAACGCGGTCTTGTCGTTGTTCGGCTTGCCAAGTTGAGGGATCAATAATGTCAGAGAGAGCACCAGAAGCGGCAAGTCTTTTTAATGTTTCAGCCATTGCTTTTCCATCCGAGGCTGCTGTTGGTAAAGAATCGGAATTTGGCAAGATAGAGATATACACTTCAACCTCTTTTCCCGACTGATCCAGTTCGGGAGCCTCACCAGCCCACTCCAAACGGTTGCCTCGAAGAATTGCTCTGTAGGTTCTAGTCATGATTTTCTGTCCAATCGTCCAGCCGCTTTATCCTTGCACGAGTGCAATGGCTAATGCAAGAGGTCGTGCAGCCGTCTAACGCTGCCGTTCAGCGGGGCCGCGAACGGCAATCGGGAACTATAAGAACTGCGCTTCGCGGCCTCCTGAGAAACCATTTCTCGATATTTGGTAGCAAAAACTGCTTTTCGCACAAACCCCGCGCTCTTGCTAGTTTTTCACCAACGATCTAGCTCCATTTTTCTGTATGCCTCTTGCTCGCTCTCGCTGATGCGACTGACACGGCAGGCGCAGGGGTTCATCGAATCAGGTAATCTCCTAAACGGGATCGGCAACGGCAATGAAGGTCGCGTCGTCACCAATGATCGGCTCACCGGCCCCCGAGACCAAACTCCGCTTCGGGCTTTCTTGAGCACCAATGCCGCGACGGTCATCACGACCGGCTGGGTCAGGAATTATCTTGCTGGTCGTGCGGTTAGCTGTCCAGTAAGTTTCATTGCCAATGGTGCGTGCATCGCACGTAGAACAACTCCGCTGCAACGGGTTGTTATGCCTCTGGTCAGGCTTGTAGAGCATACCTCTTTGAAACTCGCTCCCATTCTGAGGCCGCATGGGGATCATCAGGATGCTCACTCCGCCAAAGTCTGAAATAGTGTTGCATACCCTTTGTGTCTGCTGCCATTTCACAGGCCAAAACTAATGCCCTATAAATATCTGCGTTTAAGGATCGCTCTCTTACCTCCAATTCATTAGGAGCTTTTAGAGCTGCTTCAAGTAGTTTTCTTGCTTCGGACATTTCTTTTTGAGCTTTGCTATGGTGTAATCCTCCCTGAAGTTCTTTGGCTAGTCTACTGTGGGAATAGCCAGCTAGGTAAAGAAGCATTCTATTATCAGGAAGCACTTTTAAGCCCTTTTCGGCTGCTTCTGCTGCTCTTGTCCATTCGTATTCTTTAATCTCCATTCGACACCAATGCTCATACATTTCTTGCTTTAAGCATTTTAGCTGCCAAGAACGATTGAATCTTTCTCTTGCATCTGTGATGCGAGGTGGTTGCCAAGTTTTGTAGACCAAACCAAGGATACCAATCAAATCCGGGTCACTTGGATATTTCTGCAAAGCCTTTAATAAAAGCTCCTCAGCTTCAAGATGCCTATAATCTCTAATAAGGAGAACGGCTTGGCGAATAAGCGCGCCGACATCTCCTCTCCCTATTTTTTGTAGTCCTTCCGATATTACCCTGTAGGCTTGTTGGATACGGCGGTACTCTTCAGATGATCCGAATTCTTCTCGAACCAAAACCCTTGTATTAAAATTCACCTCGAAACGATGCTCTCCCTCGATCAATCTTGGTTTCGGAGCCAAGAAGAGGCGCTGTAGCTCTTGGATTGCGGCGGTTATAGACTCACGAGAGGCTCCGGTTACTGTCTCAATTTCGGCAAATGAAACGGGTCCAGGCCAAATGCAGGCAGCGAGTAATACCTTGCGGGCAGGAGATGTTAGTTTCTCGCATTCTCGTCCGAGTGCATATCTCCTAGCGTTATTGCCACCTCTTTCTTCCCACAGCTTAATTGCTTCTGAGGCAGACTGAACAACGGCTGTAAGGCGCAATAAATCTTCAATGTATAGCGGTGAGCCTTCGGTTGCTTTAATTATGCGCTGAATCACAGCCTTATTAAAAATAGCTGGATCAAGTTCCATGATCTGACAACGAGAAAGAATAAACTTCTGGGTGTCATCCTCAGTAAATCCACTTACGTGCGTAGTAGTCCCGCCCATTCCAAAGATAGTGCGCCTTGAGGTAAAGAGTACCTTTGAACGCGTTTGGGGCACATGTAGGCTAAAAAACTCTATTACATTTTCATTTTCGGTTTCCAAACTATCAATATCATCTACAACAAGAAACGCAGGAAATTCACTGAGTAACTCTAGAACTCGTTTCCGTTTGCTTTCAGTTGGGTTGTCCGTCTCTTCTATCCAACCATAGTGAGTCAAAAGGCCAGATAGTGCAGAATCAAGGTCGGAGAAGTCAGGATCTTCGATAGTAATAGTTGTTCCTTCCAAGAATCTCCTTTTTTTTGCACTCAACCATAAAACCGCTTGGAAAGGCTTTGGTGCCTTCAATTTGACTTCAACCGCAAAACCATATGCAAGCGCGGACTTTCCTTTGCCTCCTTCTCCCGCTAAAGCCCATCTGCGACTAACCGGATCAAAGAACCATTCCCGAAGCTCATTCAGTTCTTTATCTCTACCAACAAAGCCAACCACGATAGACTCTCTTGGAGGAAGGCGGTCTTCAAGAGGAATGGTTTGGGCGTCAATATCCATTAAGGTTATGAAAAGCCTGTCCATCAGATTCTTGATTTGATTTGCATCCCCCACAAGATTCAATCGGATCAGAACTCGTCTCGCGCAATCAAGTATCTGAAATGCATCCTCGCGGCTAAAATCTTCTTCAACCGGATGCGATAGTGGATCTCGAAGGTTCTTTATAGTTTTTATCCAATTCAAGAATGTTTGCTTCTGTCTTTTTTTCTCTTCGGCATTTCCACTACTCGCTCCAAGCAAAGCATCATAGTACGCATCAAAAAGATTGAAGAAATGGTTCACACTCAACAAATCAAAGTCATCACTTACAGAAGCAGTTAGCTCTCCTGTATTCCTTGAAATAAGAGCATTCTGCTTTACCCCATCCCATTCCTTTTGGAAAGGAGCACGAAGTTTATCCTCAAATGCTTCTGGAAATGCTTCATGCATTTTTGTTCGGAGAAATCGAACAATGGCATTGCGATAGATGCGCTGGATGCCTTCGTAACATACTACAAGATTATCTTGAGCCATCAACTTTCTCTCCTTTACTGAATTTGAACATTATTTGTAAATCAATGATAGCCATTAAGGTCAGTAAATCTTTGCACCTTTAAGTAGCAGAGGGCTACATAGGAGGTATAACAATTACTTAGACGGCTGAACGGGCGCATTATTTTACGCCCATTTTGCCGTATAAGAAATATGTGCCTTTATGATGTCACTTTCTTTTCAGCACTTGCTGAAAAGCTCACTTGCTTATACCGCCGAACTTCCTTTAGATGATACACCCAACTATTTCTAGCCGTGAGCGACATTATCATGCCGAAACTCTTAGACCAAGCCCGCCAACTCAGGCGGGTTCGCCATTACAGCATCCGCACCGAAGAAAGCTATGTTCGATGGATCAAACAATAGATTATTTTTCACGGCAAGCGCCACCCCGCAATCCTCGGCGCTGCCGAGGTCACGGCTTTTCTATCCCACCTCGCTACTGACCGCAATGTCGCCGCCTCGACTCAGCAGCAGGCCACGGCTGCACTCATCTTTCTTTACCGCGATCTCCTCAACATAGAGCTTCCCTGGCTCAACCACATCGAAAGAGCGAAGAAACCCCAGCGTCTGCTTGTCGTCTTTACCAGAGATGAAGGGCGCGCCGTTCTCGGTCATCTCAAGGGTGAAAAATGGCTCATGGCCAGTCTCCTCTATGGCTCCGGCCTGCGCTTGATGGAATGCCTGTGGCTGCGCATCAAAGACATAGACTTCGCCTATTGGCAGATCCTCGTAAGATATGGCAAGGGTGTGCGTTCGCCTCTGGAGCTTTAACCCTCTTCCCCTTGCGCCGCCTCGCGAGTCGCCGGCATGGCGCGAGCCGGGCAGCGGCGAAAAACACCATTCCTGTTGCGCCGTGGGTCACGGGCAAGGGAATCGTCAAATGCGGGTTAATCGGCTGCAATCGCCGTTAAGTCTTGCTTTCGGGGGTCTCCGAAGCGATTGATGGCGGCGTTGCCGAGCTGGGCGGCGCGACTTTTGGCCGGTGCGAGCGGCGTTCGATGTGACGCGCGCTCGCCCATTCGGCCAGCACCGCGCGGTTGCCGCGAAACTTGATCTGCACAATGCTGTTGAGTTCTCGCGCCGCATTCATTGCCTGCTCAATCGCCTCGTCAGTGGCTGCCGTGGCCGAGACGCGCGCCCCTGTGCTCTGATTGCGCTCGTTGATGGCGGTGTGGAAATCGCCAATCAGCCTGTTCAGGTCGTCAATGAACGTCTCAGGCATCTCGCGCCTGATGAACTCGTCGCGCAAGGGCACGGCGTCCTGCGCGAAGGCCCGCGCCGCCGCCAGCAATATCTGGTCGCCAGCTCTTCTCGTATACGCAATTGCACACCGCTCTAAAAGCCTTTGTTTGCAGCACCGCCAGGAACGCCTCGCGGGTGCCACTGGGCCAAGCTGGGCGGTCAACCCAGCCGGCATCGTTCACTGCTTTTTTTTCTATTTTTTGGAATAACCGTTTATGACAACCTGTCATGCGGATTCCATAATCATGTCATATCTACCCAATATTCCATGACGCAATTTCTGCGGAGGATATGGCAAATATTATTGGCAGGTGCGAACGGCAGGCGATTGATCGACTCGAATAGCAGGGCTCAAGTTATCTGAATGGCTCGACCAACTGCGGGGACGGCAAAACGTGCGAAGGGCGGGCCAGGTCGCTGAAGTGCAGGCGCTGAGTTTGTCCGTCGCCAAGCCGGAATGAGCCGTCACTTGGATTCTTCCTTCGAGCCGCCGAAGGCATGTGTGATGTCTGTGAAGAAGTCTTTCAGGCTCTGGCCGATGCTCGCCGGCATCGCCTCGCCGCGCACCACCAAGACGGGGCATTCGGCGCGATTGACGATCTCGCGTGTGATGTTGCCCATAATATAAGTTCGCAGCGAACCGCTCTCCGGTGATGAGCCGGTGACGATCATATCGTAATCGCCGCGCCGCACTTCTTTGAAGACTTCGCTGGTCACCAGTCCGTGACGCAGGCGCACTTCGCTACGCACCCCCTGACGCGACAGCGCTTCCTGTTCGCGGCGCAAGTTCTGACCGAGCACCGAATTCGAGTGCAGCAGAAGATTGACATCCTCTTCCATCTTGATCAGGTCGGAATAAACCGGCGGCGGCTCGGCCATGACGTGAAACAGCGTCACCATCGCTTCGGTGGCGTGCGCCAGCGTCGCCGTGAACTCGACGGCCCGGTCAATGTACTTTTCGCCGCCACTGCATACGAGAATGTGTTTCAACGTCACCCGGTTGCCGATGACCACCAACACCGGTGGGGCGACGGCTTTGATGATCTTGTAGGCTTTGGCCGACATCAAAAACGGCCCGCGCGTGCCTTTGCGGGCTGCGCCGATGGCTACCAGATCATAGCTCGTCTCTTCTGTGCGCTTGACGATCTCTTCTATCGGCTCGCCGGCTTTGATGATGATCTCGGCATTGACGCCGCTTTCTCGCAAGAGTTGCTGGGCGTTCTTCAGCGATTCGAAGATGCGATCTTCCTCGCCGGTCTTCTCGTTGATTCCGAGAATCGTCGTCTCCGCCTTGCAAGCGCCGGCAATGGTGGCTGCAAAGCGCACGGCGTTTTCCGCCTGCTCGGATGCGTCGCTACAAATCAAAATCTTCATAACTCAGTTTCTCACCTGCATACTTCCTTTGCCATGAAAGCTGCCATAACAAGCCCCACCGCCCGGCGGGTTACTTCATATGCTTGCCGGTAAGCAAGCTGTAGATAACGATGGCCGCGCCGATCAACGGCAGCGGCACAAACGCCAGGCGAATCTTCGGCCCGCGAAAGTATTCGGTCAAGGATGCACCGATCTGTGCGCCGATGGCTGCACCCGTGTGCATCACCAGCGCAATCAATATATCGACATTGCCTTTAAGGGCGTGCGTGAAGGTGCCATAGCTTGCCGAAATTACCACTTCGAATAGGTCTGTGCCGACCGCCACATGGGTCGGCACGCCCAGTAAATAAACCATCGCCGGCATGCGTATGTAACCTGCGCCACCACCGAGAAAGCCGCTGAAGATGCCGCCGACCAGCGCCACCAGCAGAATCGACCATAGGGAAATCTGCTCGATGCCCGATACCGGCAAGCTGATCATCGGTCGCAGCTTGATGTTGTGTATGCGCCTGGCGATATGAGCAAGCGCCGATTCGTCCTCTTTCTCAGCCAGAACGCGCGTCACGACGCCGGACTCTTCAGCCGCGCGCTCACGCTCGCGCTGCATTCTGATCGTCAGTATGCTTTCCCAGGTGACGAACGCCGAGATCGATACGAGCACGATAACAAATGTAATCCCTACTACTTGATCAATGTTGGTGCGATGCTTCAACGCTTCGATGCCCTGAGCGCCGATTTCAACGCCGATAATCGTGCCGATGACCATGATCGAACCGAGCTTGAGATCGACGTTGCCGAGCGCCCGGTGTTTCTTCGCCGCGACGATTGACTTGCCGACGATGTGCGCCAGATCTGTGCCGACGACGAAGTTCATCGGCACCCCTAGAGCAAATAATGACGGGCCGGCGAGAAAGCTGCCGCCGACGCCAAAGAAGCCGCCGAGAACGCCAATGATGAAGCCAATGACGACGAGATAGATCGGATTGAGGTGCGTGTTGGAAACGAGAAAATCCATCCTGACTCCATCATTCGGTCTTCGTGCGAGTGAAGCGCAACAGCGCGCTGGTTATGGCTTCGAGCACGACGCCCTGGCCGATGATCAGCAAAAGACAGATGATTGCATAGCGCGTCTTGCCGTGATCGTAAAGATTCTTCAGCCAGCCGCCCATGAAATTGAGGACGATCAGGACGTAGACGCTGACCAGCAGGGCATAGACGAATAGTTCGAGGATAAATGATCTGAGACGCTTGCGGCTTTTGTCTTCCACAACTCCCCTGTCGATTGCCTTGCCAATGAAATTTCGGCCAACCAGCTATGAACCGTCTATCGTGGCAGTGATGATACCCCAATCCGCAGTCTTACAGAAAGCCGTGGGCGCGCTGTGGTAAAGCCGAGCGGAGCTTATGAGCCAGGCAGGCGGCAGCCTGTGGAGCGCGGTGACTGGTGATAAGCACTGGGCTCATCCGGCGGCGCGTCATTGTCGGAGATGAGCATTTAGACGCCGGGGGCCGCACTCCAAGACCGCGCTTCAGTACTGGTCATCAGGCGAACTCTGATTGTCGTTCACCGGATTAACCTTCGGCGGCGTGCGATCCTTGCGCCGGTTGGCATTCTGCGGCGCTTCGGGCGATTGCACGGGCTCGGTAGTGGGCGGTTCAATGTTGCGGCGGCGATTCGTATTGGCATTATGATTCGTCTCTTTGGCCGCCGTGTCGCTATCTTCATCGGTTGCCTCTGGATCACCGTCTGCCGCCTGGCGATTCGCATTGGCCGCCGCGCCTGCGACCGCAGAGCGATTCGCATTTGCAGGCACAGGCGCATTGATATTCGCAGGGGCTTCGCGGCCAAGCGCCGCAAGCGCGACGCGCGCCTGGCCGGCAATGTCGTCGGCCTGCTGGCGATAACGCTCTGTACGCTGTGTTACCTGCGGGTTATCGCCGCTGACTTCCTGGTAGGCTTTCAACTCGCCCTGCCATTGCCGCAGGTTCATCAGATAGGTTCTCAGCGGATGATCTTTCGGCAGCGAATCGACCAGCGCAATCGCCGTCGTCACAGATTGCTGTGCATCCATGACGGCTTCGCGCGTCGTCGCCGGGCCAGACGATCTGCCGATGAAGATCAGATAAGCGGCGATGCCCGCCGCAAGCAGCACTCCAATCAGGGCGACCCACAAAAACGCCGAGTTGCGACGATTTGCGGAAGCGACGACGTAAGGGCTGCCAGGCAGATAACCGTATTGACGGTCGCCCGCCTCCGCAGGTCTGTTACTCGGTTGCGGCGTATTGATACGCCCATCAACTGGCGTGTCGGCGTTGCTGAAAGAAGCAGGGCGCGGGCGAACCAGGGTCGCTTCATCACCCGCATACGGCGTGGCGCTTTCAACCTGCGTCGGCGGCGTTTCGCCCAACGGTACGGAGATCCGCGAGAAAGCGCCGCCGCGATTGCCGTCGGTGCGCTGCGGCTGGCCCAGACCCGCCGCCTGCTCGAACTGGCGCGCGAATTCGCCGGCGCTTTGCGGGCGGCGCGCCGGATCTTTTTCGAGCGCCTGCATGACGACCGCTTCAACGGCAGCCGGGATGTCCGGACGCCTGGCGCGCAACGGTTCAGGAGGCTCTGTAGCGTGCGCTACTAACAGCCGGGTTGACGAATCCCATTTGAAAGGCGCTTCGCCGGCGAGCATTTCATAGAGAACAACGCCGAGCGAATAAATGTCGCTGCGCCCATCAACCGGACGCTCTTCGCATTGCTCCGGCGACATATAACGCGGGGTGCCGACGAGGATATTTTCGCCGGTTTGCAGAACGCGGCGATTCAAATCTTCCTGAATCTTGGCGACGCCGAAGTCGACGACTTCGACCCAGTCGGAATTGCCGTAATCGGCAATGATGATGTTGTCGGGTTTGATGTCGCGGTGGATGACACCGACATTGTGGGCGTCGTCGAGCGCCCCGCAGATTTGCCTGAGAATATTCGCAGCGCGCTCAAGCGACAGCGCGCCTTGCTGGCGTATCAATTCGCCGAGCGTGATGCCGTTGACATATTCCATCACGATGAACGGCGTATTGCCTTCGCCAATCCCGTAATCCATCACGTTGATGGCATTGGGATGATGTATGCGCGAAGCGGCCCGCGCTTCCTGCTCGAAGCGGCGACTGATGGCCGGATCGACGGCGAGCGGCGGCTTGAGTATCTTGAGCGCGACCTGCTTGCCCATGTGTATGTGTGTGGCGCGATATACATCGCACATGCCGCCGGAGCCAAGAAGTTCTTCAATGAGATACTTGCCTTGCAGCGTTCTGCCGATGCGCGCCGCGCCGCCGTTTGCTCCCAAATCCACTGTCTGGTTATCCGTTTTCATCACGCACCCACTGAACCCTTTGGTTCGTCAACGCCAGCGACCGATATGTCAATATGCCCACATAAACAAGCGCGGGGTTAGCGCTCGGCAACGCCTGAGGGCGTCGCTCGATATTCAATTGTCAGCCGCTGCTGCATCATTGACCGCCCGCGCCCATGCTTTACATGAATTCTGTCAGGTTGTACTTTCGAATCTTGCTGTAGAGTCGCGGGCGGTAGATGCCCAGGACATTAGCTGCCGCCTGCTTGTTGCCCTTCGTACGCTTCAGCGTCTGGTAAATCACTTCGCGTTCAATCTCTTCCAACTTCATGTCCTGCGGCACATGAAAATCGTTGTTGTGCGCCGCGCTCATCGCCGGCATCTCAAGCGCCGTGAATGGCAGGTCGGTTGGTTCGATGAACTCGCCCTTCGACAACAACACGGCGCGCTCGATGGCCGACTCCAATTCGCGCACATTGCCCGGCCAGTGATAGTTATACATGGATGACACCGCCGCCTGCGAAAAACCGCGAACAGGCTTGCCGTACTTGCCTGCGAAGGTGCTGAGGAAATGATCGGCAAGCAACTGCACGTCTTCGGCGCGTTCTTTGAGCGGCGGCACTTCAATGGTGATCGTTGAGATGCGATAGTAGAGGTCTTCGCGCAGCAGGCCGTTGCGCACGGCTTCGGGCGGATTGCGATTCGTCGAGCAGATCAAGCGGAAATCGACCTCGACCGGGCGTTCGCTGCCGAGCCTGTAGAAGACGCGCTCCTGTAAGGCGCGCAGTAATTTCGGCTGCAATTCGAGCGGCATCTCGGCGATTTCGTCAAGCAGCAGCGAGCCGCCGTTGGCGCGCGCAATCAAGCCTTCCTTATCGCGCGCCGCCCCGGTGAATGCGCCCTTGGTATGGCCGAACAGTTCAGATTCGATCAACTCTTTGGGTAATGCGGCGCAGTTGACTTTGACGAACGGCCCTTTGGCGCGGTGCGAGTTGTAGTGTGTGGCGTTGGCGATTAACTCTTTGCCAGTGCCCGATTCGCCGACGATCAGTATATTGGCATCGCTCTTGGCGACCGCTTCGATCATCTCGAAAATATTCTGCATCTGTTTCGAGCGACCGACGATGTCGCTGTAGGTCGTGCGCTGTTGCAGTGTGCGGCGCAACTGGTCGCTCTCTTCGATCAGCGTCTTGCGTTCGAGGGCGCGTTCGACGAGCACTTGCAGGGCGTCAAACTCGAAAGGTTTTTCGACAAAATGAAACGCCCCGGCTTTGGTCGCGGCGACGGCGTTAGCGACTGAGCCGTAGCCGCTGATGATGATCACTTCTATAGACTCTCTCTGCTCTCTCAGCCTGCGCGTCACTTCGGTGCCCGACATATCGGGAAGTTGCAGGTCGCACAACACCAGATCGAAATCGCCGTTTTCAAAGAGCGCGATGCCTTCCTGACCGCTGCGCGCCGTCGTGCAGCTATAACCCGATTGCGTCAGATTCAGACGCAGGGAATCGAGAATCGGTTCTTCGTCGTCGATGACTAAAATGTTACCTCGTGTCTTCACTTGCTTTCACCTCTGCGGATTCTGGCTAGGTAATCAATCAGACTATTGATGCTGTTGAGCATTTTTTCAATCGTCTGCCGCTCTTCGCCTTCGGGCAGTTTCCTGGTAAGAAAGGTCGCATAGAGTTTCATGGCACCGATGTAGTTTTTGATCTCATGCCACTGCTTGCGGTAGACGACCGAGTCGCCTTCTTCGAGACCTGCGCTGATTGCCTGCTGCACGACCGGCGCAAGCCTCAATGAGAAGCCGTATAATTCTTTGTCGCACATCAGGGTTTCCAGGCGTATGTGCAGCAACCCGTCGCCGAATTCGACATCGGTCTCGGCAAAGTAATCGCCTGCGCGCCGCGCCTGGCCTAGATGATCGGTGAGCCAGCGCGTGATGGCCGAGCTTTCTCCGAAGGCCTCCGCGAAATGTTTTTGCGCGACCGGCAAGCAGGAGATGATTTCTTGCGGCGCATTGGCCGAGACGGCGAGCACCCTCCCCGCCGCATCACAGATGACCTGCGTCACGTCACTCATCCGTGGACTTTCGCTCATGTTCTTTGCACTCATACTATGCGAATCCGAATCTATCTCGTCTGCCAGCAAGCCGTGATACAATCTGTTTGTCGCTCACATCGTTTGAATTGCGGTGGAATAATCTTGAGGAAATCTTCCACCCGACGGTTCAGTAAATCAATTCATCGGCGATCTGTCATGCCTGCGAGCAACGACTAAGCAGTTGCCCGCGCTCCGTCTACGGAAAGTCATTATTGCTTTTCCACTTTTCGTCATTCTGTGACAAACTCAACTATGTGATAAATTGACTGCCCTTCGTACAACAGGCAACCGGTATGCCAGCAACAGAGGGCAAATTGGCAGGGAATCAGATCGTGTCTAACTTTCTTTGCAATGAATCGAGACGCAATTGCCAGAGACTGTGACCGATTTGTATACGACGAAGCGGCGGAATCGACGATGTGCAGGATATTGCAAAAAACCTACAGTTGGATGATTTGGCATCTCGTTTGATGATCATTTCGTCAAACCTGAGATCGATGTGAAGCGAGAACGAAGGAAGGATCGATGACGAACTCTGCAAAGCGTGTTCTGGTGGTTGATGATTTCGATGACAGCCGGTTTTCACTGTCAATGCTGCTGAAAATCGAGGGCTATGAAGTCATCGAAGCCACCAATGGCGCACAGGCCATTGAGAAAGCGCTCAACGACAAGCCCGATTTGATTCTCATGGATTTATCGCTGCCGGTGATTGATGGTCTGAGCGCGACACGGCAGATTCGTCAGAGCGACGCCATGAAGCGCGTGCCGATCATTGCCCTGACGGCGCATGATTTAATTGATATACAAAGCCAGGCCGAAGATGCCGGCTGCACCGACTATGCGCCGAAGCCTATCGATTTCATGCTGCTGATTAATATGATGACAAAGTATCTTGCCCCTTGATCCGCGCAGGCTGATCAGACAGAAGCCCGATTAGCAAAGAGGCGATATTCCTTACATCACATCGTAAAACACCAGACAGTCAGCAAACTGGCGCAACCGTAGCCGCTCGGCGATTCACTTATCAATCCTTTTTACTTATCAATCCTCAATGTAGCAGACCGTGGGCCGTGCCAAACGCGCGCGCGTTGCACGGCAAACTTTCCCTTGACGGTTCACCCAAAGATGTTCAGTATCCTCACTACGTGGCTGGAAAAATCCAGCACCAGTTAAACGAAACCGCTTCTCAGGGAAGGCTTGCACCGGAAGAAGTGTAAGCGTGCCCGAAGAATTTGGATGGAGTTGAATATGTCGACAAATACGCTCAGCATCCTGACCCCAGAAAACGCCGACGCTCCAGTCGGGGATCCGGTACTTACCCAGGCAGACTTAAAACATGTGCGCTCGATGAAGACGCTGCTCGATGCGCTGCGCCACAAACACTTCGACGTCGATAAGCTCAAAGACACGCTCGAATACGAAGCCGAGTTGGAGAAACTGCAAATCGAACTGGTGAAGATGCAGCGCTGGGTGCAGGAGAAGAAGAAGCGCCTGGCGATTCTCTTCGAGGGCCGCGACGCCGCCGGCAAGGGCGGCACCATCCTGCGTTTCACTGAGCATCTCAGTCCTCGCGCCCTGCGCGTCGTCGCTTTGCCAAAACCGAGCGACGAAGAAACCGGCCAGTGGTATTTTCAACGCTATATGAAGCAATTGCCGAATCGCGGCGAGATCGTCTTCTTTGATCGAAGCTGGTATAACCGCGCCGTCGTCGAGCCGGTCAATGGCTTCTGCTCAGATGATGAGTACGACCGCTTCATGCGCCAGGTGCCGGAGTTCGAGCACATGCTTTTCGAAGACGGCATCACCGTCGTCAAGTTCTGGTTCTCGATCTCCAAGAAGGAGCAGTTGAAACGCTTCAAGGCGAGGATGCAGAACCCGCTGCGGCAATGGAAGCTCAGCCCGATTGATGCCCGCGCTCAGGAGCTTTGGAGCGACTACACTAAATATAAAGAACTGATGTTCAGCCACACACATACCTCATTCAGCCCGTGGCTAATCGTGCGCGCCAACAACAAGAAAAAAGCGCGGCTCGAAGCTATGCGCTACGTCCTGTCATTATTCGATTACGCGGGCAAGGACAAAGCCGAGGTGTCGCTATATCCCGACCCGAACGTCATCGCGCGCTTTCATCGCTCGAATGCCAAGTTGGATTGAACCTCAGGCCGCAGCGATCATCTGCCTGAAACGGCTGATGATTTAACTACTTCGATAGTTTCTCTGCCGCAAGGCTGATTGCGGCTTCAAGCATCGTCGCATCCGGCCCGCCGCCCTGCGCAAGCTCAGGCTTGCCGCCGCCGCGCCCGCCCAGTAACTGGCATGATTCTGCAAGCAACTGGCCCATGTTTTGATCCAGCGAAGCCGAGCGCGCAAAGACCAATCGCGCCGCGCCCCCATCCCTGGTGCCGAGTAACGCCACCGCCGGCTCGGCCTGGGCGATCTTTGACGCCAGCAAGCGCACTTCTTCAAGGTCGCGGCCATCGAAGGCGGCGCGCACGAGTTTGAATCCGCCCAAACTCATTGCCGCTGCCAACCTCTCTGCGGCTTCGACCGTTACCGCGACTTCGAGCAATTCACGTAGGCGCTTCTTAAGCGACTTATTCTCCTGAAGGGTGCGCGCCACCAGTTCCGGCGCAGCGTCGCGTTCGGCGCTGAACAATTGCGCCACCGCCAGCACTGTCTTGTTCGCCGTGCGGTATTCATCAAGGGCGCGGTGGCCGCAGACAAATTCAACGCGGGTCATCTTCTTCGCACGCTCATAACCTTTGATGGCGATCAGACCGACCTGCCCCGTGCGTTTGGCGTGTGTGCCGCCGCACGGCGACCAGTCGAAATCCGCAATCTCGATGACGCGAATCGTACCCTCGACCGCCGCCTCTTTGCGCAGCGGCAACTGCCTGGCCGCTTCTTCGTTAACCAGATGAACGTGCATCGGGCGATCTTCAAAGATGACGGCATTGGCGATCTCTTCAGCCGCGCGGAAGTGATCGTCACTCGGCGTTTGCAATTCGATGTCAATCGTCGAGGTGCGCGAGCCGAGATGAAACGAGCGAGTTTCCGCGCCGCACGCCTGCACGAAGGCTTGCGACAGGATGTGCTGGCCGCTGTGCTGTTGCAGATGGTCGAGACGCCGCGCGCCGTCAATGCGGCCCTGCACCGTTTGACCGGCAGCAAGCTGGTGGGCCTGTTCGACGACGTGATGAATCAGGCCAGTATCGTCTTCAAAGACATCGACGACGCGCGATTCACCAAGCGATCCCGTATCATTCGGCTGGCCGCCGCCGGTCGGATAAAATGCCGTGCGGTCGAGAATGACGTGATACGCTTGCCCGCTCGCCTGCACGTCGACAATGGCTGCCGGAAATTCAAGCAGGCCGGAGTCCGTGAAATAAAGTTTTTCCGTCGGTTGCATGGTTGCCTCAATTGATCAGATAAGATGAAGGCTCTTCGGTGTTTGTAATGGCGGTCACATCGGATATTTCACCGCTGGCCGCATTTCCGGCATCGTCATCAGACATTCTATCAAGGCGCGGACTATGTGCTTCCAGCAACTCAAGCACGCGAGGCAATCGTGGCCGAGGGGCGAACATCTCCAATTGCGCGGTGCTCGGTGAGCTTTCAATGAATTCAGGAAGCGCCGCAAGCACATTCCTTGCGGCTTTGAGCGCCACGCTCCACGAATCAAAAGCCCTGTCGAACATCGCCGGCGTGTACTTCGATAGCTGTTCGACATCGGCCCTGTTCGGCAAGCGTCCGAGGCTCAACGTCAGGCGCTTGAGTTCGAGTTGTAGAGCCCGCTTCGACGCCGCGCCGCGTTCGCTCGGCCTGGTTGCGCGCTGCCACGACGAACACTTTTCGCGCATGCGCCGGTCGGCGACGTGCAGATATTCATCGGCCTGCTCGATAGCGATGAAGCGGCGATTCAAGCGCTCGGCGACCAGCGCCGAAGTGCCGGTTCCAGCGAAGGCATCGAGCACGATGTCGCCCGGATTGCTCGCCAGGCGGATGATGCGGTCAAGCAAACGCTCAGGCGTGGCGCACGGGTGTGCTTTCTCATCAGCCGTCTTTTTAATCGGTCGCCGCTCACGGTGAATGTCGTACCAGATGTCGGTCAACTCGCCGCGCCAGGTCTGCGTCGATGCGCGCCGGCGGCGCACGCAAGCGCGGCGCTCACAAACGTCCGGGCGGTCGGGCGGAAAGACCGCTTCATCAAACGGCTGCCAGCCCTGCTCCATCGAGCAATAATTGAAGCGCGCCGCGCGTTGGCCTTTGGTGAAGTGAAGCAGCGCGTAGTGCGCCGGCATCAGCACGCCTTTCGGCTCCGGCAGCGCGTTCCAGACGATCCAGTTCTGCATATACATGCTGCTGCTGCGCAATAGAAAATCGGCCAGTCCTACCGCCCATTTCGGCAAGTTCAGGACGAAGAGCGCGCCGCCCGGTTTCAACACGCGCTCGTACTCGACAAGCCAGCGTTTGCACCAACCGAGATAGTCGCGCTCGGCCATATCGTCTTTGTAGCCTTCATAACTTTTTGTCAGATTGAATGGCGGATCAGCGAATGCCAGGTCAACCGATGCCGAAGGGATACGCCGCAAGACATCGAGGCACGGCGCGCGATGCAAACGGTTAAGCAAGGTTTCGGGAATCGCTTGCGGCTTGCTGGCGTGGCGACCATGTAGTTGACGGGTCAGCGGGTTGAATGAACGAATATGCCCAGGCAAATCTGTTGTAGCGGGGATTGCCGGCAAGGCTTCAGGAAAGAGCAAAAGTAGCGAGGCGCGAAAAGGGCTTTCGGCAAGATCAAGGATGCGTTCAAAGACTTCCGCAGGCATGCGTTCGCGTGGATCGACGACGATATCCATCCAGACATCCGATAACCTGACGCCTTGCGGGTGCATCAGGTGCGACTTGCCGCCCCAATCCTTGAGCGTTCGATTGCAGTGGCGGCAGCGCGGATGCGGGATGCGCAGTGGATTGATTGCCGCGCCCGGCTTTGACAATATGAGCAAGCCCGTGTGCTCTGGTCTCAAGCCGTTTTCATTTGTCGCCGTCATCGTGCGCAGGGCGATCCAATAACGAAATGTCAGTACATCGACAAGCGCCGTCGCCACACGCGCCAGGTCGCGCGGCAAGCCATAAACGAACATCAATCCATCGTCGTCAAGACGGGTCGCCGCGTCACGCAATTGCATCGTCAATCGCTGCTGAGCATGGCTATCCGACTGTTTGGCGTTGAATGGCTGAAAGCGTTCGTTTGCACTGGCGGGAAGGGAAGCGACGCAAACGGAGTGAGAGTCGCGTAACGCCTCGTCAAATGGAAACCGCATCTGTGTGGTTAATATAACACCTGGCGGGTTGCTGGAAACCTGCGCGCTAAACCCGGCGCGCCCGGCCATTGAGATCAGCGATTCAAGGTTTATCATCAGATCGTCAAGAACTTCGGGTTGAGATATACCAGCCTGGACAGGTGACGAGAGCCGAGTGACAAGAAAATATTATGTGCGATGCCTTTACCTTAGCGCGTTGCCGTGATGCCATCACCGCTCGCTACTCTCATCTGGTCACTCGGCTCTCGTCACCTGTCATTATCTTTATACTTCCTGGAACTGTTCGTGGGGGGCGAGCAGTCGCGGCTTCGTTTCGGTCTGCACAACGCGCGAGCCAGCCGGCACCGATTCCGTCAACCAGACGTTGCCGCCGATAATGCTGCCTTCGCCGATCACCGTGTCGCCGCCGAGTATGGTCGCGCCGGCGTAGATGATGACGTTGTCCTCAATCGTCGGGTGGCGTTTTTGACCGCGAATCAAACGCCCCGATTCGTCTTTCGGAAACGACAGCGCGCCGAGCGTCACGCCTTGATAGAGCTTGACGTGGTTGCCAATAATCGTTGTTTCGCCGATGACCACGCCGGTGCCGTGATCGATGAAAAAGCTCTCGCCAATACGGGCACCCGGATGAATGTCTATGCCTGTGCGCGAATGCGCCAACTCTGTCAGCATACGCGGCAGAATGGGCACGTCCAGGCAGTGCAACTCGTGCGCCGCGCGATAAGCCATGACGGCATAGGCCGCCGGATAGCTCAGGATGATTTCATCGATGCAATGTGCCGCCGGATCGCCGTCGTAAGCCGCCTGTATGTCTTTCGCCAGCCGCTGCCGCAGGCCCGGCAGCGATTCCAAGAATTGGTAAGCGCATTCTTCGGCCTGCTCATCGGTGGCGAAAGGCAACTCGCCTTCGAGTTTTTTCATGTGGTGGAAGCCGCGCGAAATCTGTTCGCGCAGGTGTTCGAAGAGCCAGCCGGTGCGTTCTTGCACGCGATAGATTATGCCGTGATGCGTCACCCCGCCAGCGCTGTAATAACCCGGAAAGATGATCTCTTCGAGCGCCTGCATAATTGCGGCGGCATCATTGCGCGACGGCAACGGCTGGCGATCAAGATGGTGAATCTTCGGCGTCACTTCATCATAGGAAGCCGCAATGCGCTCCATGATTGATGCCAGCCGGTTCTGCCGCGCCGCTATGGTGTGCTTGTCCATCATCGCTCGTTGCTCCATTCATGCCCCGCGAGGCAAGCGTTATGTTGCGCTGAAGCCATCGCATTGTCAACCGTTGCAATGCGCTGCTACAGGCCCTGTACAAAGCATATCCGAGCCGTTAGCCTTCAGGTGATGAGAAAGCCCTTTCGCATGACTTTGCGCGACGGCACGGCGCTTGAAATGGGCCGGCGAACGCTGGTCGTCGGCGTCTTAAACGTTACGCCCGACTCATTCTCTGACGGTGGTTTACATTACGAACCGGATCTCGCCATCGCGCGCGCCTTGCAGATGCAGGCAGACGGCGCGGACATTATCGAAGTCGGCGGCGAAAGCACGCGGCCCGGCTCCGAGCGGGTTTCAGCCGACGACGAACTGGCGCGCATCGCACCCGTCTTGAAAGAGCTCGGCAAGCAACTGCGCCTTCCCCTTGCGGTTGACACGTACAAAAGCGAGGTGGCGCGCGTGGCGGTTGATCTGGGTGCAACCATTCTCAACGATGTGAGCGCGCTGCGGTTTGATAAGCGAATCGCCGAGGTTGCGGCGCAGACGCAGGCGGCGCTCATCCTGATGCACATGCGCGGCGAACCGGCGACCATGCAGAAGGTTGCTCCGAGCCGCGACATCTTTGCCGAGATACAAAACGACTTGAATATTGCCTTGCTGGAAGCCGAAGCGCATGGCGTCGAGCGCCAGCAGATCATTCTCGATCCCGGCATTGGCTTTGGCAAAACCCTGGAACAGAACCTGGCGATCTTGAATCACCTTGACCGCTTCGCGCATTTCGATCTGCCGCTGATGATTGCCACGTCGCGCAAGGGCTTTATCGGCAGGCTTACGGGCGGCGCTGCAAGCGAGCGCCTCTTTGGTACAGCCGCAACGGTCGCCGCCGCCATCCTGCGCGGCGCGCATCTGGTTCGCGTTCACGACGTGCGCGAGATCGTTGATGTAGTGCGCGTTACAGATGCGATCTGCGCTGCCTGATGGACTGCGCCCGCCGGGCTGAGCGCGGTTCATCAATGATTCGTTGTATCCTCTTGCCTATGACAATCGCTCCAAACATTGGCGACTCGATTTGAATCGGGCGATCATTTCTCAGAGTTGCCGCACGTCGCCCGTTTGATATATGGTGATGCGGTGACGGCTCGCAATTCGCGCAAGTCTCGGACTCCATCGACGGGGCCCAGCCCGGCCAAACCGACCACCGTGGCGGCCTTCGGCTGGAAATGGCATGCAGGCGTGCTGGCAATCGCCATGCTCGTGACCGTCATCGCCTATGCCAATGCGCTGCACGGCAAGTTCGTTTATGACGACAATTTTCAGATCGCCGACAATCCTTATATTCAACAGGGACAGTATCTCTGGAAGGCCATGACATCGGATGTGTGGGCCTTCAAAGGCAACCCCGGTGAGACGAAAAGCAACTACTGGCGTCCGGTGTTTGTGGGCTGGCTAATCCTCAATTACAAACTTTTCGGGACCGATACAACTGGCTGGCATATCCTCAGTATTCTCGCTCATCTACTGGTCACGCTGCTCGGTTACCGTGTGCTCCTGGGACTCGGTTTGCGGCCCGTCGTGTGCGCTATAGCGACCTGGATGTTTGCGACTCACCCGATTCACGTGCAATCGGTGACCTGGATTTCGGGAGTTCCGGACGTTCTTGTATCAGGCTTCCTGTTTGGCAGCTTTTTATTTTACCTCGCTCTGCGCAAACGCTCGCTGTGGTATTACTGGGCAGGGGCAATCCTGCTTTACTTCGCGGCCCTGTTCAGCAAAGAGATCGCCGTGACTTTCCCTGCCATCATTTTCTTTTCTGAATTGATTTTGAACCAGAGCGCCGCGCCGAAGCTTGCCGTCAAGCCAGCCTTACAACGCAGCCTGCCTTTTCTGATAGCGGCAGCGATCTTTCTGTTGCTGCATTATCAGGTGCTTCATGGGTTCCAGACCGTTGCTCCCACCGGGCCGAGTTTTAGCGAAATGCTGTTAAGCATTCCTATGGTGTTGCTGTTTTATATCAGACAAACACTCTTCCCCTTTTCACTCAGCCCCTTTCACGGATTGCGACCTGTAACGGTTGATCATCTGGGATTGACGAATTTCGTTCTGCCGCTTGTCATCCTGATGGCGCTCGGATATCTGCTATATAAGTTGGCTCGCCGCCGCGCAGATGTCCAACTGGGGTTGACCTGGTTTCTGCTGCTGCTCGCTCCGGCCCTTGATACACGCATCTTTCTGGCGGAAATGCTGGTTCAAGATCGCTACTTATACCTGCCGTTGTTCGGCGCGCTCATCATGATCGCCGCAGGTTTGGTCGCACTGGCCGAAAGATACCTGCCCGGCAAAGCGCGAGCCTTGCAACCCGCCGCATTGGTCGCCGGCCTGTTGATCAGCATCGGGTTTGCGTTGCTCACGCTGAGATATAATCCCATATGGAACAATGATGTGACATTGTTTGAGTACGGCGTGAGCGTAGACCCTGCATCCTCATTCGCCTACTCGCACCTCAGCAACGAATATCAACGCGCTGGGCGTCTTCCAGAGGCCAAACAAGCTCTGGCGCGGGCGCTTGAGATCCGACCAGACCTCACCACCGGCCACGTTCTGATGGGGATCATCGCCAACCGCGAGCAGCGATACGACGATGCCGTCGCTTCTCTGAATGAGGTGCTTGCCGTTTATCCCGATTATGATGTCGCCCTTGAGCAGTTAGGATTGGCCTACCAACAGCAAGGCAAGATTGATGATGCCATCGCCCTTTTCGATCAGGCCCGCCAACGAATGGTCTATAAGCGAGAGGCTTACACAATCAACATCGCCGTACTGGAAGCGATGGCCGGAAGGAAATCCGAAGCCTTGGCCGAGCTTGAATCGCTGGTTCCGCAACTGGCCACGGCTACTAGCCCTGACATCATCAAAGCCTGGTGGTATCTCGGCGAGTTGTACAGAGTGCAGGGAAGCGCCGACAACGCCAGAAGCGCTTATGAGCGATACCTCAAGAGCACAGAAGGCAACAGCGATCCGCAGGTCAAGCGCTTGCGCGACCTGGCGACTCAGACCCTGCAACAGATGAAGAAATGATGAGTGATGAGTGATGAATGATGAATGACGAAAACAGCATAAAGGCGAATGCCCCGGACGGTTCCTCAGTTCATCCTTCAAACTTCTTCCTTCATCCTTTCATCGGTTCCGCCCTTCGCCTTTCATCATTCATCATTCGTCAACTTGCCAGTTTCTGCCGATCATCATTCATCATTCATCACTCATCATTGCTTATCATCCTGGCTCTCTTCTTCGGCATTGCTTGTCGCACCGGCAGGGAGACGACGAAGCCGATTCCTATCGACCCCGCTTCGAAAGAATATGCGGATCTCGTTCAGGCTTTCTATATCGGTCTGGCGGCCTTGCAGGTAGGCGAACAGGTTCGGGCCGAAGAACAGTTGACTCTGGCAACACAGCTTGTCCCTGAGGAGCCTGCTGCGTGGGCCAACTTGGGGCTGCTGGCATTGCGCCAGAAAGAACTTGACGTTGCCGCTGAACGATTAGAGAAAGCCCGGCGGCTCGCGCCCGACAACAGTCAGATTTATTGTCTTCTCGGTCATGCCGCCCTCAGTCGCGGAGATGTGGCGAAGGCATTGGAGTCGTTTCGTCGAGCCGTCGATCTCGATAGCGGCAACCTGCAAGCAGCCTATGCGTTGGCGCAGGCGCTCGAACAGCAGGGCGACGAAGCGGCCCTTCGTCAAGCACAACTGCTGCTTGAAAAAATTCTACAGTTGCAGCCGGAGAATCTTGCCGCACTGGTCGACCTGGCGCAAATCGCCGCCAAACGCGGCGATGGCGAAACCTTGCAACGCGCCGCCGCGCGATTGGCATCGCGCTCGACGGCGTGGCCCCCTGATGCGCAGCAACAACTCAACACGTTGCAGACTGCTTCGGCAACAGATAGAGATGAAGCGGCGGCCAAAGTAACACTCCTTACAAATTTACTGGTGCGAGTAGCGGAATACCGTCAGGGCCTGGCGGAGTTGAAAAGTTCGCCCGCAGACATCGCCCCGCCCATCATCCGTTTCCTGCGCCTGCCTTCGCCGAGTTCGATAGCCGCGCCGCCGGATGAAGGGTTGGCGTACTCGCTTGAGCCTGTCTCCGAGTTTGGCGCAAGCGCTTGGGACTGGACTGGCGCAGTACTGCTCAGCGGCAACCAGAAGCCTGTCGTCATCGCCGCGAACCAGCGGACGGTTCGCCTTGCCGGCGGTGCGATGCTCAATTTTCCCGGCGGCACTTCGGCAGTCGCGCCTTCGCCCGACAGCGCTCTGGCGCTCGATTTCAACTACGACTTCAAAACAGATTTTGCGCTCGCAGGAGCGAGCGGACTGCGTCTTTATCAACAGAACGGCAAGGGCACCTTTGACGACGTGACGGCGCAGGCGAAGCTGCCGGCAGCGATTGAAAAGGGCGATTTTACGGGCGCGTGGGCTGCGGATCTGGAATCGGATGGCGACCTTGATCTGATCCTCGGCGCGCGCACAGGGCCGCCGGTCGTGCTGAGAAACAATGGCGACGGCACGTTCACTCAGCAAGCGCTATTCAACGAAGTTTCTGAACTGCGCGGCTTCTCGTGGGCCGACCTCGATGGCGATGGCGACGCCGACGCTGCGCTGCTGGATGCGCAAGGACGATTATATGTTTTCGCCAACGAACGATCCGGCCAGTTCATGGCCCGCGCGCTGCCTCAGACCCTCGGCCCGGCGATGGCGATTAATATCGCTGACCTTGATAACGACGGCATCCTTGATCTGATCGTGCTGCAACGCGATGGCGCGTTGTTGCGTCTCTCAGACAAATCCGAGGGGACTGATTGGCAAGTGGCAGAGTTATGCCGTTGGCAGAACGCCGTCAGCGAACCAGCGAATCAACCGGCCCGCCTGCTAATCGCCGATCTGGATAATAATGGCAGTCTCGATCTGCTCGTTTCAGGCTCGATTGATGGACAGATATGGCTCAGTAACGGGCAGGGCCGCCTGCAACCTCTGGCCACCTCGCTGCCGCTGGCGCGAATCTTCTCTGTAGCCGACGTTACAGATGACGGAAGCCTCGATCTGCTCAGCCTTTCGCCCGGCGGACAAGCTGTGCGGTTGGTCAGCCGACCTCAGAGAGATTATCACTGGAAAGAGGTGCGCGCCCGCGCCAGGCAAGCGAAGGGTGATCAGCGCGTCAACCCTTTCGGCATCGGCGGCCAGGTCGAAATTCGCGCCGGGCTGCTGCTCCAGCGACAGCCCGTCACCAGCCCGTCCGTACACTTCGGACTGGGCAAGTACACCGACGTAGATGTTGTGCGCATCCTATGGCCCAACGGCTTTGTGCAAGCCGAGTTCGATGTCAAGAGTGATCTACCTTACGGAGCGCCTGTGGTCTTCGACCAGCGGCTGGATGGCTCCTGTCCCTTTGTCTTCGCTTACGATGGCCGGCAGATGAGCTTTGTGACTGATCTCATCTGGCGAGCGCCGCTCGGATTGCGCCTCAAGGCATGGGAGACGGCTCGCGCCACGCAGACTGAAGACTGGATCAAGATTCGCGGCGACCAATTGCAGGCCAGAGACGGTCTCTACGATGTGCGGATCACCGCCGACCTATGGGAAACACATTACTTTGACTATGTTGCTTTGATGGTCGTAGATCATCCGCCCGGAACGGAGATTTTTGTTGACGAACGCTACTCAAACACGCCAGCCCCACTGGCTGTGCGCGCCACCGCGCCACCGCGCACGGTGGCCGGAGCCTGGGATGATCGCGGCCAGGATGTAGCGGAAGTCATACGCGAACGAGACCGGCGTTATCTCGACACTTTCGGCAGGGGCCAGTATCTCGGCGTGACGCGGGATCATTTCGTCGAGATCGCCTTGCCGGATGAAGCGCCGGCGCGCGGGCCGCTGTGGCTCATCGCCTGTGGCTGGTTTCATCCGACCGATAGTTCGACCAATGTGGCTATCTCTCAAGGGCGCACGGTGCCACAAGACCTGCGATTGGAAGTCCCGGACGGCAAAGGCGGCTGGGTGGTTGCAAGACCGGGACTCGGCTTTCCTTCGGATAAAGATAAAACGATCCTCATCAACCTTGAAGGCGTCTTTCGGCCCGGCACACCGCGACGCTTGCGCTTGCGAACCAATCTGGAAATCTATTGGGACGCTATCTGGTGGACAACCGCAGCGCCCGCTTCGTCATTCAAAACGACGCGGTTGAGCGCGCAAACGGTGGAGCTTTGCTTTCGCGGCATCTCGAAGATCGAGCAGGCCGATGAGTCTTCGCCCGAACTACCGGTCTACAGTCCTGTAATCGGCTTTACACAACGCTGGCGCGACCTGATCGGCTACTACACGCGCTATGGCGATGTACGCGAATTGCTGGCGCGCAGTGATGACCGCTATGCGATCATCAAAGCCGGCGACGAGTTGCGCTTCCAGTTTGTCGAGCCGCCGCCGACTGATGGATGGCAGCGCGATTTCGTCCTGATCGGCGATGGCTGGGTTAAAGGCGGCGACTTCAACACAGCTTTTTCGAAAACCGTTTTACCCTTGCCGTCGCATAGTAATTCGAGCTACGCAACGCCGCCGGGCCGTTTGGAAGATGATCCGGTTTATCGGCGTTACCCGCAGGACTGGCAGAACTATCACACACGCTACGTCACGCCGCGAGACATCGAAGCGGCGCTCAGGCTGCCGAAAGAAAATTGATGGCGATCATTGCACGACGGTGACGCTGCCGTCGGTGGCGATACGGATCTCTTTAGCATTTGCCGGGACGTTCGCCGTGGTCTGTTTGCCGCCGGGCCAGCGCACCCAGACCTGCGTCGGCGCTTCGGGCGTTCCCATCACCTGAGTTGCGGAATCCTGCGACCAGTAACCCGAACCGGCATGGATTTCTCGCGCAGGCCCAGTATGATTGCCGAAGATCAGGCGGATGCTCGCCCCTATGCCATCGATGTTGCCCGCCGCGCCCACCAGCCGGATGCGTAATCCCGGCCTGGCACCGACATTCTTGAAAAGTTTTGTCGCCGCGCCATTCTGCGTGACGACGAGATCAACCCGCCCATCCCTATCGAAATCGGCGAGCGCCGAACCGCGCGCATCGCCGTAAACTTTAATCCCGGACTCCTGTCCAGGCACCGAAACCAGCTTGCCCGTGCCGTCACCCCTCATCCACAGGCCGCGCCCGCCGTCCAGTCGCGGCGTGTCGATCTGTGTCGCGAAGAAGTTCTGTGTGATAAACACATCGTCGTGGCCGTCGCCGTCGAAATCGGCGACCCCGACGCCGAAGGCAGGGGCGAATTGTGCTTCAATCGGCAATGCTACCGCCTCGAAATGATCGCCCCGATTGAGAAAGGCCATGTGCTCCAGTGTGGTCGCTGTTACAAAATGCGCGTTCGCCAGCCGTGGCCCGAAAATGTCTTCGACGCCAGCCGCGCCATAGGCTTTATAGGTAGCAAACTTCGCTTTGATGAAAGGCATGGCGGCGGCCATCGCGTCCAACCCGCGATAAGGAACGTATTTGCCCATCTTCGCGTCGTAATAGCTCTCGACCAGATCGAGCGTCCCGTTGCCATCAAAATCGTCGTAGTAAAGTCGCAGCGGATGCTGTGGGTCTGTGCGATACTTGCTGTTCAAGCCCCAGTTCGTGGCGATGATGTCGAGTTTGCCATCCTCATCCAGATCGCCGACGGTCACGCCGTTCCACAAACCTTTATACTTCGCCAGGCCAAACCGCTCGGTCGCATCCGTAAAGTTGCCCGCGTCGTTTATGAAGATCATTACAGATCCCCATTCGAGCGCAAGGATTAGATCGGGGTCGCCGTCACCATCGATGTCGCTGAAGACCGCGCCGGAGACGAGGCCGAGCGCCGAGAATTTCGCGGTGTTCTGCGTATCGAGAACAAACTGGCCGCCTTCATTGCGGAAAATTTGTGAGCCGGCGGGCTGCGGGTATTTGCCCGGAATCGTGCGCCCGCCGATGAACAGATCGAGATCGCCGTCACCGTCAATATCAGCCAGCGCCATCGGCCCGGTCGCCGCCGCCTGTCCGGTGATGCCGCTCTGTGAAGCGATGGTCAGGTTCGAGAAATCCAGGCGCGCTGCGGATTGGCCATCGGCCTGCCCGTCTTCAAAATTCGACAGGCCCGCGAGCAGAGAACTGTTGCCGGGATTGGTCGTCCATGCGAGCAGGGAGGTTTGATCCCGCGTCGTCGCCGCCGCCGTCGCCATCGCCGAAAGACCGCCGAACCCGCCTTTGCCATTATTCAAGAACACCGCGAGCCGACCGTCTTTGCCGCTGCCGATGATGAGATCATCATTGCCGTCGCCATCTATGTCATGCCAGGCGACGCCCGGCCCAAGTTGACTCAAGCGGTTGGCGAGCAGTGGTTGGCGCTGAAAGTCGTCGAATTCATTTTCGTGGTGCGCGTGGTTGATGAGATTGCTCACGTCCTTGAAGACAGGCTCCGGCGCGGGCGGCGGCGGACTGGCCGAGCTTGTGCCGGATTCGCCAATCTCATAGAGCCTGTTCGGTTGGACATCGGTGATGCGGCTCTTTCTGCCGCTTCGCCAGGTCACTTCTATCGTCATCCCGGCGGTCGCTGTACCCGCCGCGAAGACGCGCAACGGATCGGATCCGGATTCGTAACGTCCGCCACAAATCACTTCTTGAATCTGTTCGGGCACTGCGCCGCCAATCAGTTTAATCTTCGCGCCGATGGCCTGCGTGTTCGGCGAATCGCCCGTCAAACGCACGGCAACGCGCGGCGCGTGCGAGTCGTTGCGGTAGATGCCCGCCGGCGCACCGAGATTGTTGGTGATGACATCCAGATCGCCGTCGTTATCTAGATCGGCGAGCGCCAGGCCATGCGAGATGCCCTGCGTATCGAACCCCCATGCGTGTGCGGTCTCTTCAAAGCGCAGATTGCCGAGATTGTGAAAGGCGACTTTCGGCGTGTTGAGCGACGGATACAGCAGCAAGGTGCGCTGCATCTCTTGAATACTGCCGGGCTTCATGGATTTCACCTGATTGATTGTATCGGCGTCCTGAACGTCCCGTGCATGGCCGTTGGTAATCAATATGTCTTCATACCCATCCAGATCAATGTCGAGAAACGCCGGCGACCACGACCACTCAGAGGCTTCGACGCCGCTGAGGTTAGCGATCTCGGCGTAGGTGTTGTCGCCGCGATTGACGAACATCGTGTTGCGATTCATCTGCGGGCGATCATCGATTTTGCCTATAGGGCGCGGCGTCGGTTTGTGCGCTTCGATCTGCTGCATACGGTATTGATGATCGCGGCTCAACATATCGACGACAAAAAAGTCGAGATGGCCATCACGGTCAATGTCCGCAAAGTCAATGCCCATCGAAGAGGCGCTCGTGCTGCGTACCGCCAGCCGATCCATCGCACGGAAATGCCCTTTGCCGTCATTGATCCATATGCGATCCGGCGTCCAATAATCGTTGCAGACGTAGATATCAGGATAGCCGTCATCGTTGATGTCGCGGAAGGTGACCGCCAGGCCCCAATCCAGGGGCGGTCGGGTCAACGGGTTGCCATCTTCGTCTAGGAACGTCCCGTCCGTCCACGACAATGGCGTGAAGTGCCCTTTGCCATCATTGCGGTAGAGCGCGTCCGGTTCGCCGTATTCCTTAAGCGCGCCGCCCACGAAGGTCACACGGTCTTGATATTTGGGCGGGATGACGACCTGCCCATTCGATTGTTCGAGCGCGACTGCTTCGCCGTCTCGCAATGTCGTTGTGCGATAGTGCGTGACATACAGATCAAGATCGCCGTCACCATCGATGTCTGCCAGCGCCATGGTCGTGGCAGTCAGATTGCTCGTCAGGCCGGCAGCGCTCGTGACTTCCGTGAACTTGCCGCCTCCCTCATTCATATATGCGGTAAAGCTGCCGAAGGCGGCGACCAGCAGATCCAGATCGCCATCGCCATCCAGGTCGGCAAATGTCGCCCCGGTGCAGAACTTGCCGCTACAGGCAACGCCCGCTTGATCGGTCACGTCTGCGAATTTCCAATCGCCAAGGTTTTTGTAAAGAAAATTACGCCCGCCCATACTACAAAAATAGAGATCGCAAAGACCATCGCCGTCATAATCGCCTGCCGCGACGCCCGATCCGATATTCAGTAACTGGTTGGCGGTCACCTGATCGTCGCGCAGGCTGTTAGCGAAGGCGATACCGGTTTGCTGGCTCGGCAAGAGAGTAAATCCCGTTTTGCCACCGGCGGCGACTTTCAATTCAGTGACCTTAACGCTGCTGCCGGCGCGGCTGATCAGGAACCACGCCGCGCCGATCAACAAAACGCCGATTAGAATCAGGGCGAGCTTTTTCTTCACAAGCAGTTTAATTAGCTGAGTGATGGCCATTACAAATTCCTTGATGGTCGCGGATGCGCTGAGGTGATAGCCTAAAGTAGGAGGCGAAATAGCTCAAGCCCGTCGGGTAAGAGTGACGTGTCCGGTTGCCGCTTTAGATACGGAAAGAAAGCGGGCTGGCCGCCCGAAAGCAGCCAGCCCGTTTGATAGTCTGGGGCGAGCCTCAGCCCGCCCCTCACTTTGCCGGTCTCTGTCGCCGGCTTCGCGGTTTACTTCTTGCTGCTCGGCGGCGGCGCATTGCCGCACAGACAGGTGTCATTGCGAATATCACGATCCGACAGCACGCAACGCGTCGTCCCGGCTGGGAATTGCAACGATCCATTGCCGGTCGGCGTCGGTGCTCCTGCCGCCAGGTTGATCAGCACTCGGCGATCTGCCGCCACGTGGCTCAAGGCAATCGTGTCGCCAGACCTGGTCACCTTGCCGCGCCCCGTGAAGGTCGTGCCGTGACAGCACCAGCGATAATCGCCCGTCAACGTGTTGAACAGCACCGAGTCATTGCAACTCTCCGAGTCATCCTCCAACCGTCCGTTGAAGACAGAGACCGTGAAGCTGC